>Ga0172373_10001572_pt1 | contig 36905 bp, 37 predicted proteins | sample Lak10m_2_FD_114546 | JGI IMG/M metagenome (GOLD analysis project Ga0172373, IMG submission 114546) | Freshwater microbial communities from Kabuno Bay, South-Kivu, Congo - kab_092012_10m | ecosystem: Environmental > Aquatic > Freshwater > Lake | place: Democratic Republic of the Congo... | reverse complement strand
CCTGTGGCTTCCAACCTAACTGTGGAATAGAAAAGCGGTGAGTACGAGAGACTTGCCGTTTTTTGCATCTTCTCCTCCGTAGAAAAATCCAACGTAACTTGAGAAAAACACCCGGATTCCAATGTAAGCGTAGAAAAAGGAATTCCGTGCTGGACACCATCCTGTCGGTCAGGTCACCATTAGGGCGTACCTCCTTTCTTTACCCGTTCATACAACAGGAGCAAAACCAGATGAGCCTGAAACGAAAACCACCCGCAGGAAATGTTCGCCGTGTCGCTGCCATTGGCAACAATTTACGAGGAACCCTCACCAACAAAGCTGGACGTATCGTGCAGTTCGAGTCGTTTGCCGAACGGAGTTTGCTGCTTCGGTTGGAGCGCGACCCCAGCATTCGAGATTACGCCAGCCAACCGGAGACTTTTCACAGCGAGGACGTTCTACGGTACACACCGGACTTCCTCGTCTGGAGACAGGATGGCAGCATGGAAATTCACGAGGTCACCCGCAGTGAACGACGGAACCGCACGAGTCACCAGTCCCGTGAACAACTTGCTGTCGCAATTTGCCAGGCGCGTGGTTGGCGCTATGTCGTACATACAGAAGCTAACCTACCGCAGGGACATGAACTGTCTAATCTGTTGAGCCTGGTGCGGTATCGTCCAACGATGTACCGGGCAGTGAACATTGAGCAAAGCGCCGTCTGCCTTCTGGCATACGAGGTAATGGCGCTCACCGGGCTGGTGAGGCTGCTGGTCAGCCAAACCGGTTCGCTCCAACCGCAAGTCGCTGCGAGTTTGTGCCATGCTCTGTGGCATGGGCGCTTCACGACGAACTGGCAGCAGCCCATCCTTTCACAGGCGAGCTTCGCGCTTCAGGCACAGATCTGGCTGCCGGATGTAGAGCAAGGAGCGCATTCATGACTACCCCATCGCTGGAACGGTCTCTGCGACCCGGAGGGTATCTGGCATATCGCGGAGAAATCTACCAGATTACCACTGTTCATCCCGACAGGATGGAACTCACCGTCGTCAACCAGGCGACACAGGAAGAAGTGAACCTTAATCTGGCAACCCTGCTCACGACCCAACCGGAAACGTTAAGGTTCGCACCTTCACTGGTAGCCCTGCACCAAGAAATGCAGCAGACTGCGCCGCCGTCAGGACTCTTTGACGCGCACACGCTGCCCGCTCCTTTGCTGGCTCGTGCCCGTCACATCCTTGCCACGGTCGAAACGGTGGAGGCGCAGCTCGCTCGGTCAGAGCGCCAATCTCAACTCCAAGACCGTCCATTTCAGCGGACACCAGCCCTTAAACAGGTACTGGCTCGCTTAGATCCTCCACTGGCGCTGTCCACGTTCTACAAATACCGACATCGCTACAACGAAGCGGGAGGCAGCGAATCCGCTCTGGCAGCAGCTTTAAGGCGTTCAAGTTTGCACCAGACGCGCATGAGCAGTGCCCAACTGCATTTTCTGGATACCCTCATTCTGCGGTATTACAACCGCAAGTTTCCTTTACGACCGCAAACGCTGTACCGTCTGGCGCAATCCGTTCTCAAGCGGACGGGCGGTCACTGGCTCAATCCTGCCAGGTCTCCGGTTTCACTTCCTGCCGTATTGGTTGACGAGCTGCTTGACCCGACGCTGCCAGCAGCCAGCGTGTTAACGAATCCAGAGAAAGCACCCTTCCTGACCCAGATTCAACTGCCGTCACGCAGTTGGTTCTACACGTATCTGCGCTGGTTCGAGCAGCAGCCTGAGCAGGGGAAAGCCGTTGTGACCACCCGCAGCGGGGCGCAGCAATGGGAACAGGAGTATCTCGTCTTCGACTCGTTTGTCCACCGGGCTGCACTGCCTCTGGAATACGTCTTTGCCGACCATTATCTGCTCGACGTGTTCATCGTGGATGAGACCACCCGCCAGCAACGCGACCGCCTGTGGCTGACGCTACTCATTGACGCTTACTCACGCAGCATATTGGGCATGGCACTCCTCTACGAACCGCCCAGTATTATGTCCATCCAAACCGCGTTGCAGCACGCCCTGTGGCCGAAAACATCGCACCATGCTTTCGGTCTCGTCGAAGACTGGGCATGTTACGGGATTCCACAACAGCTTTCGCTGGATAATGGCTGGGCACACCACTCCCACAGTCTGGAAGACCTGGCGCGGTTGGTGAGCCAGAACGGGAGATATGCCAGCATTGACCTCGTCTTTCGCCCACCTTACCGGGGACGCTATGGGGCGCTGGTCGAGCGTTTCTTTGGAAATCTGGCGGGACAAATCCGGTCACTGCTGCCCGGAGCGCTGCACTCTTCTCAGCCACAGCACGTTCGTCAAGCGGTACGGGATGCCTGTTTGTTGTACCAGGATGTTAACCGCTTTGTTCACCAGACGATTCTGCATTACCAGCACACCATCCACAGTGAACTACAAGGCATGACCCCACACGAAAAGTGGCTGGAAGGGATGCAGATGGGACTGCCACTGGTGCCACCGCAGACCCCGGAGATGCTGCGTGCGTTCTGGCGACTGCATCCGCAAACGCGGGTGGTGAGCAGTAAAGGAATCTGTGCGTTTGGCATGGCTTACGGGTCACCGGAACTGAGTCAAGCAGCACGCTATGACCGCCAAGGCAAGCGCGTGCCATATGCCTTTCGCTACGACCCTGCCAACATTGGCTGTCTGGCTTTGTTTCGGGACGGACGGTGGGTGGGGGATGTGTATGCCCATCCGCTGCGTCAGCCCGACGGGTCATGGTTGACATTGAGCCTGGCAGAACGGGAGATGGCACAGCGCATGGCGCGTGAAGCGGGGGACTCGTCACGCGACTGGCTGCATTATCTGCATGACCTGGATGCACTGGTGCAGCAGCGCCAGCAGGAACGTCGCCAGACTCGTCGTGCAGCGCCTCATACCAAACGCGCACCAGTGGATACACGCACAGCAGATAACAGTCTGCGCTCGCTGCCCCGCGAGACAGTTTACGCACAGTACACCGACCTGCTGGTTGGTTTCTTGGTGGACAGCGATGCGTCAGGAGATGAGCAGCCATGAATACGACTCCGGTGAATACCCGTCTGGATGTCGGTGCCCGTTTGCGCCAACTGAAAGCATGGCAGCAGGAGTGGCAAACCGAAAATGACCTGCTCAACCACCGCCTGGCGCAGCTCGACCCGGACAAATCCGTCGACATCCAACGCGGTGAGCAAATGGTCCGTTTGCAGCAGCGTTTACGCTTGAAACTTGTCCGCTACCCGCTCGAAATTGACATACAGGCCGTGCAGCAGGCGGGGTATGAGGCGGTGCGTCAGCAACTTGCCGCCCAGTTCGCCCTGCTCACCCGCGACCAACGACGGTTGTGGCTGCACAATTTTCTGTTCATCATGACTCCTGACCTGCATCGCCTCAATGACAAAATGGCGCAGGTACGCGCTTACCGCTCGTTTGGACAGCAGCGTAATTTTCTGCTCGGTGGACCGTCGGGGATGGGGAAGTCGACCTACCTGGATTGGTTCGCATTTCACCATCTCCCCCAAGTACAACCAGCAGTCACGCATGTCCCCGTCATTAAGATTGACGCACCCGTCAGCAACAAAAGCCCCAAACCGCTGTTTCAGCGCCTCATTCTCGAATGCGGGATGACCTACTCCCGCCATGACAATGAAGAAGAACTGCTCATGAAACTGGTCTTATTTCTGCATCGCTGTGGGACGGAGCTGCTCATTGTGGATGAGATTGAGCATATTACCCGTCCCTTCATCCGACGGCGGTTTCTGGAAATCTCCAATCTCACACGCGGTATCCCCATGGTCTGTGCCTCCTGCCATCCCTTACGCTGGACGGAGGGCGACGCGGAAGTGGCGGGACGCTGGAACGACTACTTTGAGCTTCAGCAGTACACGGGCAACCGCTTGCAGCAGTTACTCGCGTTCGTTGAACTGCTACTCCCGTTCAGCCAACCCTCTTCGCTGGCGTTGTACCAGATACCTGCGGGCAAAAATGGGCAAACGGTTGCGGGATCTGCTGCGCTCATTGAGCGCTGGACAGGCGGGATTCTGCGCGACATCATGATGTTGGTCATGGATGCCAGCACCCGCGCTATCCAGCGCGACCTTCCTGCACTGTCCGCAGGATTATTGGAAGAAAGTTGGCACGCCATTCAGACCCGTCAGGTCACGGACTTCCTGCAAATCCTTGAGCAGCAGCGGGCAGGAAGGTGAAACCATGACGGTCTATGCCTTTGACGTGCTGCCTGTGCATCCTGCACCGCTGCCTTTGGAGTCCTACACCAGTTATCTGACCCGTCTGGCGGAAAGCAACGGACTGACTCGTTACAGCGACCTGACAGCACGCTTGTTTCCCAACTTCCATCCCCTTCAAGTACGAGAATTCACCGACTACACGCCTGTCTCGTTTGGTCATCTGGCGGACGAAACGACGTGTTGTGAAACCGTCTTGCAGGCGACGACCTTTTTCTACCTTGCTCGTAAATTTGGGCGTATTCCCCAGGCACGCTCGTTGAGTTTGCTCATGGTGGGAGCGTTGTCCCCCCATCTACGCTTCTGTCCACGGTGCATTGCAGAGCAAGGCTGTTACCTGCTGCCATGGCGACTACTGCCTTTGGCTGGTTGCCCGGTGCATGGCTGTGCGCTCCTCGACCGCTGCTCGGTATGTGGCAGCCCTATTCGACTGCTGAGCGCTCCGTTTCGGGTAGGCATCTGTCCACATTGTCAGACAGATCTACGCGACTGCTCCGCTCCACCGCTCTCTGGCGAAGCGCATAGGCTGGCCCAACGACGGTGGCACGACCTCGAATTTCTGCTGCTTCCTCAAGGATGGGAACATCCGGGGTCACTGGATGCGGTGGTTGCTGCGGGAACCGCTTTCGAGCGTGTTCGACGGCAAACCAGGCAAAGCGCCAACCAGGTTGCAGCACAAACGGGGATTTTACGTGCGGGCATTCGTGCGGTTGAACGGGGCAATGTCGGTCTTCCGGGTGCACGGCTGGAGCGCTATATCCGCTACGCAGATTATTTGGGAGTGTCGCTTGAGGAGATGTTTACCGACGGTCTGGCGCATTATGCACCGTTCCCAGAAACCTTCACACGAGAACAGCGCCTTGAAGCCCAACTCACCCAGGCAGTCGTTCATCTTCAGTCCACCGGACAGCCCATTGACGACTCGACGCTGCGCGTCTGGACGGGATTTAGCCTCAAAACGCTGCACCGACACCCTGCCACACATGCTGTGCTGCGTCGTCTGGAAACGGAGGCGCTCGACAACCGGGAAAGGATGCTGTTAGAGCAGGTGGAAACCGCCATTCGCCTTCAACAAGCTCAGGGGAAACCCGCCTACCGGAAAGATATTTCTCAAAAGATGGGGGTGAGCACACTCAGCTTGAAGACTTACCCCCGTATCCACGAACGGCTCAACAGCCTCAACCGTCGCTCACCCGATGAAAAACCCACTCGGATGCTGCGCTGCGAACAAACCTTACTGACGCAGGCACAGGAGGTCATTAAGGCTTTTTTGGAGGAAGGACAACCTGTCACACAAGAGCGTGTCGCTGCCGCACTCGGACTCAGTTTAGCGCATCTTCACCGTGCCTATCCTAAAGTCATGGCACTGCTCAAGCAGTCCCGCACACTTCATGCGACACAAACTGACCAGATGCTGCTGACACAGGCAGAAGCAGCGGTCCAGCAGTTTCATGCGGAACACCAGGTCGTTACCCGAAAAGCGGTGGCACGCTGCTTGGGAATCCATGTGAATACCCTCAGTCGTTACCCGCAGGTATGCGACTACCTCAAAACCGTTTGCGACGAGGAGTTTGCACGTCAGAAAAATGCGCGGGTGGACAAAGTGGCATGTGCGCTTGACGCGCTGCAAGCACAAACCCACGCATCCATACTCACTCAGGCGGTCATCTGCAACAAGGCAGGATTCAACGAAAGCGCAGCACGGCACCATCCCGAACTCAAAGCCATGATGATGCCGCTACTGGAGGCACAGCAAGCTCAGCAGAGACAGCAGTTGTTGCAACGTGTGAACGAAGCGGTAGCGACGCTGAACCAGCAAGGAAAAAAGGTCTCCATGCCTGCGGTCAGTCAGCTCGTCGGCAGGTCGTTGGCGAATTTGCGTGACTACCCGGAGATTGTTGAACGGGTGCGTCAGGCACGACTGGACCGACGGGATGCCTACGAATCTCAACTCCTGGCGCTCATTGAACAGGCTGTGCCGCAGTTGGAAACAGCAGACCAACCGCTCACCCAAAAAGCGATCTGTACCGTGATGGGCATATCGCCCAATACTTTGCGTTACTACTGCAGGGCAAAGGCAGCGGTGGACGCGATTGCTTCACAATACCACCGCGAGTGTCACACGCCTTGGCAAGACCGTTACCGTTCGCCTGATTAAGCACTCGAATGACCGCGAAACACGCTTTTGCGGTCATCTTTTTTCTACACTTATGTTGGAAAATCCGGCTTTTCTACAGTTACGTTGGAATTCACACCACCTGTAAATAGGGCAGCAGTTCGTCGCGGCAGATTGGCACGCTGCGAACACTCATGCCATCGGCGCTGACGTAAGACACAAACGACTTAATCGGCTGGCGGTGCAGCAGCTTGTAGATGTACTGCGAGGCAATGATTGCCATCCAGTCGTTGATGAGCAAATCCTGCTCACGCGCCGCGACCAGTTCGGCACAGGAGCGCTCTGGTTCAAACTGTGGTTTGGTGTCCGGTTCGGGTTCGAGAAGCGCCGGAAACAGCAGTCCGGCATTGGGCAGATAAGTGTATCTACCGTTCTGCCCATCAATGTAACGCAGCGCAGTTTCAGAATCGTCGGTGTTGCCAATCACCACCTGCCCAGCATTGAAGTGATTCCCTGCATCCACCCAGATTGCGCCATTGGCTTTTGCCAGTTCACGCCGTGCCAGGTGGTTATCCACTGCTCCAATGATGAGGTTGCCCCAGCGTTCAAAGTGCTTTTCGGCATTCACCGGTTGGTCAATGGCGATGATGTCCAAGCCGAGCGCCATGTTGAAGCGGCGCATCAGGACGTGCGCTTTCGACTGTCCGACATCGGCTTCGGTGTACAACTGCCGCCCGACGTTCTTCTGCTCCACCCTATCGGGGTCAATCAGAACAATCTGCGGGATGTGCAGCCGCACCGCCTTCATGTCATACACCATCCGGGCGACGGAACGGGCAATTTGCGCGCCTGTGCCGCCTAAGCCGACAATAGTGATCGTCTGGATGTGCGTGTTCGGGTCAAAAACGTTGATAGCCTGTGGCTTTGCAGCGGTCATTTTTCATCTCCCAACACCTGTGCCAGAGTTTTCTTGACCGACAGCAGATCAGATTTCGGGTAGGCGCGAGCTTTGCGTTTTTCCAGCGCGATCAGCATCTGACGAATGTCCGAGGCATGGGATTTGCTCTTGCCACCTACGCCATGATCGTTGAAGCGTGAGCCGAGTAAGACCGCCCAATCTTCTGCCAGCGTTGTGCTTTGGAGCGCGGTGTCCGTCACGCGCTGCACCGTTCCCCAGCAGATATTTCCACTGGAGAAGACATTCGGCAGTGGTGCATGAAACAGCGGCTCATTCAAAGTAACGGGGCGTTTCTTGACAGCATACACACCGTACTGCGGGTTCTTGTCTTCCGCCGTGACACGGATCAACAGCAGTCCGGGCAGTGGCACGCGCAGCGCCGTTTCCGACCCATCGAGATACAGTCCGGTCTTCTGCGGCGGACGATACTCGACCACAATCTTCTTCACGCCTTCCTGTCGTACCAGCAGGGTATTGTCCGACAACAGTCCAGTGTCGAAACGCACTTTCGCCGACAGCGCCAGCGCCACCTGCGCCGGGTCTACCGGATGTTCACTCACTTTATCGCCGTCACGCTTATGCAGCATCACGCCGAACGAGTAAAAGCTCAGGATCAGCGAGGGCTGCTCCATCACAGCCTGTGATAAGAGGCGGCCACTCCAATCGGATGCGGGGTTCATCGTTCTTTCCTTTCAGTTTGGCTATGACTTTATAGGTGCGCTGGATATTGGCTTCCAGCGCAGCGAAGAGGATGGGTGTTTCTTCGAGCAGTTTCAGCCCGGCGGTCACATCGCCCATGATGCCATTGGCTTCTTCGATCAATTCGATGGCAAACGCCAGATCGTTTTCATCCCATGACAGCGGCGGGATTTCCGCCATAGACTCGTCGTCGAAATCAATCAGGGTATTGCCAGAACACGAGAACAACCACGCCAGCGCCCAGCCGACTTGCTGCAAACGCTCATCTGCCTGTTTCACTAGACTATCGGCGATCACCCGCCCGGCGGTATACGCGCAGTCGGGAACTTCCACGCTGTAGTGTCCGGGTTCAGGGTAGATGCCGAACAGGTCAACCAGCGGCAGTAGATCGGAACGGGCGGCGTACAGGTCAGGGTCGGACAATTCGATGCCGCAAGCAGTCAGCGGGATGCCATAACCCAGAAATTCGAGATTATCGAGCGGGATACCGCGCTGGCTGATTTCACCGCAGATGAAACTGTCCAGTTCTTTTTCCGCTGCGCCGGAGCGGATGCGCTCAACTGCGCCCGCGTAGATGTCAGGAAACGCGCTGCGGGTGATGCACAGCGCCAGTCCCAGGCCATCACCTTCGTCGTACACGTCGTCATCGCTTGTCTCCCAGAGCGGATCAAGCCATGCGACGGCGTTAGCGAGTGCCAACAGTGGGTCATCCAGCATCGCCGCTGCCAGAAGCCCAAAGGTGTCCAATAGTTCATTCATTAGATTCCGTACTCCAGAATGGAAAAGGTGGTCAGGGGGATGGGCGTGAGCTTCATCAACTGCTGCGCGGCCCGGCGGCAGCGTTCGGTGTAGCCGACGATTTCGGTCACGGCTTCGGCAATGACTTCACGGGGGATGCCCATCTGCCCGCCCTCAAGCTGCGGGAAGAACTGCCCATGAGGACGGCGCTCCCTCAGAAGCGCCATCCCCTTGAGTTCGACAGGTGGCAGACCTGCCAGGCAGTCCCGCAGGCTTTCAACCGTCAAGCCTGCGTCGAACATGGGCTTAACCTTTCTTGCCTGGCTGTGCGAGCCATTCTGTCAGTTTTGTGCCATCTTCCAGCGTGGTTTCGCGGACGGTGGCATGAGCGATTTCCGGGTAGGAACGCTGCAAAATCGCCTTCACTTCATCGAGATCGCGCCCGGCAAGCGAGGCATCCTCGACAATGCGGGTTGCGCCGATTTTGAAGATACGGGGTTGGGAAGTGTTCTGGTCAGACATGATGTTGCTTTCCTTTCAGGTATATGGATTTGAAATGGGTTGACTGAATGGAGCGGGTGTTACTCGTCGGCAACGTCGCCGGAGTGATGACCGTTGGCGCTGAAGGTCTTACCGTTGAGCGAGGGGCTGCTGGTTAGCAGCAGCGGTTGGACTTCTTTGCCGTCGTCCTCCGTCTCGACAGCATCACTTTCATCGTCCTGAATGAGTTCCCCCGCATCCGCCGTGCCGCCGACCTGGACGAAATCTTCCAATGTGAACAGGCTCATCTCACGCTCGGACAGGTGCTTCATCTTTTTCACCGTGGTGTACACATCGTCAATGCGGATAGGCGATAAACCATCCCACAGCTTGCCGTCGATGAGTTTTCCGGCAATCAGCACCGCCTGACGGTAAGCCGCCGCGTCGGTTTCGCCGCCGATGATCTTCAGATAACTGATCTTGACCGCCTGCGTTCCCTTCTTGAGCGGGATGTCGATGGTCGGTTCTTCCTCCACCACGGGTTCAGCTACCGCTTTCCCTTTCACCTTCGATTTCGGTTCAGCTTTCGGTGTGGCTTTGGGCGCTTCGGGGATAACAGGCGGTTCGGCTTCGACAGCGGCGAGCGCGATGTATGCTTCCTTGATCGCCGTTGTCATATCTTCCATCACGATGTAAGTAAACTGACGAACATTCGCCAGGTCGCCGCGTTGAATCAGCAGGGTCGCGGTGGCGCGTTCCAGCGGAATGCCGCCCTCGGATGGTGTCGGCAGCGTCAGCGTGATAACCGTCGGCGGTGGTTCCTGTTTGGTGCTTTGTTTCTTGTCGGACATGGTTGAATTTCCTTTCGCTTTAGCGATACACGCCGCCGTAAGTGGCAGCGTCGATACCCAGAACAGAACAAAGATCGGTCAGCCGCAGCGTGCCATGCCGTCCATGACAGCGCCCGCAGCCGATAGTGGGGTTGAAGAAGAAGTGAGCGCCCGGCGAGTCACGGGCATGACCACAGGGACACAGGGATGCCAGCCAGTCACTCCGCCGCTGCTCTCGCGCCGCATAGTCGCGGTACAGGATGGAAGTGATGGCGTGGATCAACTGCATGTTGAGGTTTTTGCTGTTCGGTGGATTGTCTACTCGTGGGGCGGGCTGCTGCGTCAGCGGACGGGGCGCTGGTGGAACGAGCGGTTGGAAGTCGGACAGGCGATAGTGGCGGTCTGAGTTTTCGACCAAACGACACAACGCCCCGCCGCGTTCGGGCTTGCAATTCACTGTTCCTGGCAGTCGCAGCGATTGCGCTGGAGATAAGCCATCCCCGCCGAATGCGCGGGCAAGTCCCTGTAAGACCTGCCGCGCCATGTTGAGATCGCGGGTTGGCTCATCCAGCAGCCAGTAGGCGTGATAGCCACCGCCGGAATGGACAATCATCGACGGCGGCAGTCGAGCGCCACGCAGTTTCATGAGCGTTGCGGAGGTTGGGTCATCAATGTCGGTATAAAACGCAGGTAGCGCGACCACTTCTGCCGCACCGCCGCGTTGCCAGCGCGATAAACCCGACTTTCGCAGCCCTACCGCGAAGTACGCTCCCCAGCCCATCTGGTTTGTGTCGGACAGCCGTTGCAGCGTGCCAAGCAGAGCAGCACGGTTATCCAGCGGGATGTGTCGAGAGGGTGTGGGCTGTTGGCTGGTAGGGTGAATAACGGTGAACGTCAGACGGGCAGATGAGCGCAGCGGCGCACAACGTTGGAAGAGGACATCCAGAAATGTCAGTGTATCGGGGTGCATGGGCGAACCCCTCAGAACAACGCCAGTTGCAGCGGCGCGGTTTCATCCAGTCGTTCAGGTTGCTGACGTTTGGGTTGAGGCGCATCATCCGGCACTGCCAGCAGGTCGAGCCTGCGTGTTTTGGAAGCAGTGGGTTTTCTCGACTTTGTGCTGACCATAACCGGGTGCAGTTCCACGATGTTGGTCGGACTACTGTTCAATCCCTGCTTCGACAACCGCATGATTTGAGCCGCCACTTCCGCTTCACAGCCGGGGAAGACAACCCTGTTATCATGCAGCCAGCCATCCAGACGCGCCGGATTTGCTTGCAGCAGCTTGAGTAGTTCTGCCCGCAGCACGGATAACTTCTGGTCGTCGGTGATGATGTGAACCGTGTCGAGATAGGCGGAAATCAACTCTGCGAACGGCTGTAGTTCAGGGTCGGACAGAATGAGTGCTGCTGTCTTCCGTTCAGGCTGTTCGGTTTCGATTTCAGCAACCACCCCGCCGAGATGGATGGCTTCACGAATGAGTGGATCGTCGTCCAGCGCCGATTGAAGTTCGACCTGAATGATGGGCACAGGCGAATGAGCAACCAGTGGTTCGCTTTCTGGTTCCGTCAATTCAACGTTCCAGTAGGCGGCATCCTCGTTGTCAATTTCACCCTGCGCTTCCGACTTCTTAAACAGTTCGGATGGGTCAAGCAGCGCCTCGTCGCGTCCAATGGCTGCAAGCAGTGCTTCTTCCAGACCACCTTCGCCTTCGGTCAGCGCATCCAACCCTGTCAGCCCGATGTCCCCCGTCAGCAGCTTGGCGGCACGCTGTTTGCGGCTCATGAGCTGCACAGCGGTTTGCTCCATCGTGCCCTCGCAAAACAGGTAATACGTTTTGCAGTGGTCGTGCGTCTGATTGAGGCGGTAAGACCGTCCGGCTGCCTGCATCATCGTGCCTAAGTTGAACACAATCTCGTAGAAGATAAGCGTCGGTGCGAACACCAAATCCAGCCCGGTTTTGACCAGTTCGGGGTTGGAGATGACGACATTGGTCCCCTTTGCCACTTCCGCTTCGATGACGGCTTCGCGCCGCTCGGCTTCCACCGTGTTTTTCAGGATGAAGGTTCGGGCAAGCGGCACATGCTGGCGAATTAAACTCTCGATACGTGGCTGGATGTCACGGGTTGCCGTCTGGCGGACGTAGATTACACAGGGGCGGTTCTGTTCCAACTCAGAACGCACCAGGTCGATGAGTGCCTGCTCTTTGGCATATACGCGGTCTTCGCCATAAGACGGGATGCTGGTGACGATGTGTGGCAGCTTCTCACCGCTGATCGGATGTTTGATATTGTGGATGACTTCGTGCGGACGGTGTGCAGCGTTCACCCAGCCCATTGCCCATTGCAGATATGCCCCACGAAACGTCGTGTCGCCTTCCCAGCGCCGCGCAATCAGGTAATCCTTCAACTGCTGGCGGGTGCGGTCATACTGTTCGTAGGTGTCCGCATCCATCTCCACCGGCAGGGCGATTTCTTCGTACTGTGGGAGCGCCTTACCGAGATCGCCTAAGCTAAAGAAGATGGCATGATCAAGTACCTCCGCCACCAGCAGCGGCGAGATGCCCGGTGCTTCCTCAAACGGACGCTCGTAGGTTGAAGTTCCGGTGAATGCGCCGGTTTCTTTGTCATATGAGGGACGTTCCTCGACGACCTGCTCACGCACCCCCATATCGGCGACCCAGCGTGACTCGGCGCGACCACGCTGTTTGCTGTTGTCTGCCACGATGGTCTGAAAGCCGCGTTCGCCGCGTGTCTTACGGCTGAGACGGGGCGCGCCACCCCAGTTATAGCGCTGGCGGGTGCGGGGATTGAGAGCGTACTCCAGATTGAATATCGACGATGATCTGCCGTTGAACGGTGTACCGGTCATCGCCAGTACCTTCTGCGCCAGCCCTGCGATACGGTTAAATGCCTCCCCATTCCCGGTATCGCCATGCGCGCACTCGTGGACTTCATCCCAGATGAGTAGATAGACACGATCCGGGTAAACCCGCTTGAGGTACTCGTCAATCCGGTAGCGTGGGTTCTTCGTTGCGTACTTCTGTCCGGGTTTCGGCTGTGAGCCTTTATCGCGGGCTTCCTGCCACAGCGGGGTCTGGCAGATGGAACACAGGCGTTTACCGCCTTTGAGCCAGCTTTCCGACGCAGGGGATTCAACGCCTTTCTTTTCCTGCATCACGGTGCAGCCGCAGACTGGGCATTTCGGGACGCGCTGTTTGACGAGACGCTGCTGTGGTTCGTAACCTTCGGGCACCGGTTGATTGTGCCGCCACAGGGCAACCCATTCATCCCGCCAGACCACGCCGACTTCGCGCCCAGCGCCGAGTTTGGTCATATCACGTTTGATCAGCCCGATTTTGGCGATCCCCGGCCCCAGCCGCGCTGCCTTGTCCATGAAGGCTTTCACATCTTCATGGCGATCCAGGCGCTCCACATAAATGTTGCGGCTGATGCTGTGCAGTTCGCGTTTCCACTTCTCGACCAGATGTGGCGGTGCTACAATCAGTACCACCTGATCGTCACTCATGTGTCCGCGCAGTTTCTCGACCACACTGGCCGCCAGCGCTATCGCGGTGGAGCCGCCGATCAGAGTCTTGCCGACCCCCATTTGTCCAACGAGCAGAATGCTGTCCCGGCTCTGGAAGCCGCGCACCGTCGCGCCGACCACATGCTTCTGCGCGGTGTACATCGGGTATTTGCCCTTGAGCCGGATGCGATCTAACCAGCGACCTGTCCCGGCAAAATCGAACGTATACATGGGTTTGAACTTCTGGTTGAGATAACCCGTCAGGGAACGCTTGTTAGTGGTGATGAAGCCCAGCAGCGCCTCGTCCCCTTCCATCTCGATCACCGTACCATCCTGCGCCAGCAGCGTCAGTGTGGTAGTAGGTTTCAATCGAATGGTGGTTTTCTTGACCTGGCGTTCCGGGTCGCCGGGAGCAGCTTCAACTTCCACGCGGGCAATTTGCTCGACGTGCTGAGTCTTACCGCGAATGGCGACCTGCCCGTAGTCCTCGGTCTGGATGACCGCGCCGTTGGCAACGCCTGCCGCCAGTACCAGCGCCATGTGTCCCGGACGTGGGGCAACAACCGGTTCAATCTGTTCCGGTGGGCGGGGGACTTCCAGCAGCGCCTGAAAGCCGTTGGTCTTCCATGCACCCTGTTCCTGGATCAGCCGCAACCCCTGTTCTTCATCAATCACATCCGGGGCAAAGACAAAGCGGGTGATATGCGGCGGCGCAGGCAGCTTGTACAGAGGCTCTGGCTGTACCGTCAGTGGGCGAGGGTTCGCTTTGCCATCCAGAATGTGCTGGTAGAGTTCTGTCGGGTTGGGATGTGTGCCTTTGATGGCAGCGACGACCACCTGATCGTACTCGCCCTGATGTTTGCCCGGCAGCGCCCAAACATCCACGCGGCTGCTGTTCTTTGCCAGAAACGCCGCTGCATCTTCCGTGATATGCTGGTTGTAGATACACCACAGTGCCAGACCACCCTCTTGCAGCCATTTCCAGCTATGTCGCAGGTAGGCGAACTCAACCCGCTTGTTCGCTTTAGCAGTCTTGTCATGGTCATACGGCGGATTGAGCCACGCTGCGCCAAAGGCGTTGTTCGATGCCAGCAGACGCTCCACATCGCAGCGGACTGCCTGCGTCGGTCCGAAGCGCTCAATACACTTATCCGCGCGTTCGCCATCCAGTTCATTGGCGTAAGGCGTGATGTTCCACGCCTGTGCCGCCACATGGAGAAATAGCCCGTCCCCGGCAAACGGGTCAAGTAGTTTCACGGCGGGGGTGGCAGGCATCACCAGGGACAGGATGGCAGGATGATGGTGCGGCTCAATCGGCAGATAGCCCATGACCATTTTGCTTTCGGCTCGTGCCATGAGAAAGTTCCTTTCCTAAGAATCAAAAACAGCCGCCTGCCAGAGGTCTGACAGACGGCTGTTCAATGGATGGGATGAAATTAGTTGGAAATGGGCAGCGCAATTACGCCCTGTTCAACGCCGCCAGTGATAAGCCGCGTCCAGGCATCCATGTCCAGATCGACACTGAGTAGATCAATATCGCCTGCCGAGCGTGTCGGACGGACGAGCATCGCGGTCTGTCCAGCGTGATACAGGTAGCCTGCCCACGCATCGAATACGGGTACTTTCACCAGTTCGGTGACGTGGTGTTTGAGCTTCGCTGCCGCCTGTGCCTCGTCCGTGCGGAGGATGAAGGTCGTAGATTTGCCGCCATAGTTGGGATTGACCAGCAGATCGTGGCACAGGATCAGGGAAGTGAACTTCGCTTCGGGAATGTTCTGCATGTAGTCGTGATACATCCCACTGTTCCCTTCACCTGCGGTGAGTTCAATGGCAGGCGCGTCCCAGGGTGTGCAGTTCACAATGTCGCCCTTCGACAGCTTCGCCCGGATCGCCTCGACTGCCATACGCGGTCCGCCCATATTCACGAAGACACAGATGCCTTCGTGGATGGCGTAGCCGTAACAGTAAACATTCCCGGTGATACTGCCCGTCAACTCACCGACGTAAGACTGCCCGATAGCCGCCAGTGTGCGTTTCTGGGAAACAGCAGCTGAATGTAAGACAAGCGTAGGCTGTGTTTTCGCCTGGACAATCGCGGTCTGCACTTCGTCCAGCGGCGTGCCATCCGTCGGGAACGATTGGGGTTTGAAAATGCGGATTGGCTGTGGTTCTTCAGGCGTATCTGGCTCTGGCGTAACTTCAAGTTCGACTGACACTGGTTCATTCACCAGTGGTTCGGGTTGGTGTCCGCTTTCCATGAGCGCTCGTTTCAGATCGGCATTCGTGGGTGGTAGCGCTGCCCCCGGCGGCACCACTGCACCATGTGTAATACGGATACCCGGAATGGGTTCCAGATCCGTCAACTCGCGCTCGAAGTACCAGCCGATACCTATGTCTGCGAAGTCCACATCATAGCTCCAGCCATGCTGCGCGTTGCGGTTGTAAAGCCGTGAGATTGTCCCGCGTGTACCCGTCGGAATGGCTTTACCGTCGGGCGTTTCCAGTTCGTGTCGGGCGTAGACTGTCTGTCCAATCTGGAATAGACGCGGCGGTTCGTCCGACTGGGGTGTTTCAGCTGACGGATACGACTTCAGAGGTAAACCCAGAATGGCTGCCGCTTCTCCATCTGAGCAGGGCGCATCGTCTTCGATCTGTATGGTTGTTGCTTCCGATTCAGTCGTCGCGTATTCAGTGACGAGCCTGCGGATACCTTCCGGCAGTTCCCAACCGACATAGTACCATGCACGCCTCTTGCTGCTGAACCGCGCTCCCCAGCGTTTGAGCGTCTCGCGCTGCGGATACGTATCGCCCAGTAACCACCACCAGGGACGTTCCTGCGGACTGCGCTGGCTCTTCTCAGCACGAATGCCTTCCACGGCTGCTTCTTTTTCGCCCGTCGAGGGTGCAACTGGGCGAAACCCGGATGGGTTGAAACCCGGACCGGAACGGGATGCGGACTCTGCATAGGCAGGATTGCGTCCATGTGGCAGTTCCAGCCAGCGGTCAGTCTGCCAGAGGTATACCGCTGCCCGTTGATGTTGGCGTGTCACCGCTTCCGCCCGTGCCAGTTCATCGGCAGTCACGTTTAGCAGCAGATACCCATGCCGGACGGTGGTCTCACCGTCAATCTGGACATAGCGGTAAGACGCATGAGGCGACGACACATCGCGTGCCTTCGCCCCGTACAGTGCCAGCAGCGTCTGACAGGCGGCAGTGCTGTACCCTATTTTATAAGCCGAAACCATCTGGTTTGTGCCGGGCGCTTTCACCCGCTGCGAGCCATATGTGTGAGCCGCAAGGATATGGTTTTCAGCCATGACGTGCTCCCTTCAAGGCGAATGTGATGAGGTGCGCTTCCTTCTGGCGGCTTATCATGTAATCGTAGCCCGCCCGCGTCCCTTTGCTGTCGCCGTTCCACACGAATACACCCCGCTGCGAATTGTCCACCATCCAGCGGTCACGGACGTGATAACGGTCAAACAGATATCCGCCTGCGGCGCGATAAGTATCACGCTCGACTTTGACATAGCTGCCGTGTGAGCAACCACCGTTGCGCGGATTGTTGGTCACGCCGACCACCAGCACTTTTGCTTTCAGCCGACGGCATTCCTGCACCACCGCCATGTCCACACCTTTCGGATTGTCGCCAACCACGATGGTGTGACCGAGTTGATGCACACGGCGCACCACCCGGCGGGCATAATCCAGCGCCTCGCGGTTGGCATAGCGTGACCCGGCGATCAAGATGTGTGTTTCCGACCCAGCCTGCGGTGGCACGGTGGGAGCAGTCGCGTTGTTAGCCACAACACTGCCAGCATCGTCCAGCGGTTTCTGTGTCGCTTCTGAAGCCTGTGTCACTCGCGCCGACTGTGCTAGGTCATCCGCCTGAGCGTTTTGCCCACGCGGTATCCAGGTCAGTATGACCGTGTGCTGTTCCACCAGTGTCTTTAACTGCTGCCACAGATCGAGATTGGCGAGCTGTTCGCCCCGCGCATTTTTCCAGCCGCGTTTCAGCCAGTCGGACATCCACTCGTTCACGCCGCGCACGACGTAGTTGGAGTCGCTGAAAAGCTGCACCGACGACCCTGCCTGTTTGAGCGCCTTCAATGCCTCGATGACCGCCGTAAGCTCCATCGCGTTCACGGTGGTGTCTGCCGCGCTGCCCTGTAGCACGCGCTGATGCTCACCGCATTCGAGAACTGCTGCCCAGCCGCCGAGTCGCGTTTGTGTCTCACAGCTTCCATCCGTGTGAATGATGATCGGGTTCATGACAACCTCTCTGTAATTCAACTTGTAATGTGATAAGGCAAAAAAAGAGCCGATTCATCACCGGCTGCTGCGGACTTCGCCAAATGACTCGAAATCAATGCCGTGATGCGCCGCCACCTTCTCCAGAATTTCGACCAGGATGTAGCGGTGACAGTGTTTCGTCGTGGCGTGTGTGTCTTTGCAGTAACAGCATACAATTAATTCAGCGCTGCTCAGAGCCTCCAGAAACGCCGCTGGATTTGCCTGATAGCGCTGGCGCATCAGTGCCGTATATTCCTCGATGTAAGACTGCCACGAGATCGTGTTCTGCTTCGATGCCATGACCATCTTCCACGTTGGCGCGAACACTGCACCTAACCCTATGCCGCTTTTGACCGTCGTATTCAGCACGCGCTGTCCGACACGACCCTGATAATCAATCCGCGCTGTACCAACGCGGCAGATATGTTTTGCTGTATCAGCCATATGATTTGCTCCTGACTGAAAAATTCAGAATGAAAAACGCTCTTACGCGCAGGTTGCCGCCCGAATGCGCCCCGGCATCCTGTGTAGGACGACCACGAGACGTTGACCCTTCCGGTAAGCAGTTTCTTGTGCTTCACTGCTCCATCCGCGACGATCTGCGCTCGATGTGCTGTGTGCAGCTTGCCAAAACACACCTTCCTGACCTCCAGCGGAGAAGATGTGTCCTACATCACAGGATCGAGAGCGGTTGATACTGCGGGACATTGCGATCAGCTACAGGAGTTCGTCGGGGCACAGTGGCTCCGGGAAAACTTACGACGCGCCCTTTCGAGCTAACGCGGCCTGATTAACGAAACATCCGTCTGATCGATAACCCGCATGTATTTTTGTTAAGGTGCATTTCTGCACAGGTCTTACCACGTCGGGGTTCCCCGCTGCTCACCCAAAGGGCGGCACGGGTTTGCTGTGAGAGAAACGGCGCAAGCCAGAAGCAAACCCGTAGCCGCAGCCGCTGGCGGCTGTGAGACAGCGGGGTGGCGTGGTACTGTGCAGTAAGAAATGCACCTAAAAACAGGCGGCATCGAGCAGAGACGGCATGGAGATCGGGCTAAGGTGAGAGGTGCTGGAAATCCGGGGACAGGCTGCCCTCGATTCACTCGCCAGATTGCGGATTGAACAGCATAATGGAGCGTATTGAAAGACTTTTATAGAGAGAAAAATACCTTTATGGAAAAACGTTTCCCTGACATCCCATCCCTGCTCTCAGCCTGTATGGTTCACAACGAATATCCTGATACCGCTCCTTTGATCACTTCCTTGAGTCATGTCCGTAAGGTCGGTTTTTTCACGCACAGTGAGTTCCTGACCATGTGTAAATGGAAGGAACAACGGGAGCGTCGTCGGCAGAATTGGATAAGCAATACCGAAGACGAGGTGCAAATGCTTTCAGCACGGGCGTTGGGCGCATCGGATGAAGCCCGTCGCATCCTGCACCTGTGTCGTTTACGCGGGGTGGGGATTCCGGTAGCATCGGCTTTTCTGACGCTGGTGAATCCCGAACATTATGGGGTGATTGATATACGGGTCTGGCAGCTTCTGGCTTTATACAATGAAGTGGATTACGATCCAGATGGGCGTACCTTACAGGTGCTGCACTGGCTGGATTATCTGGACAAAATCCGCCTGTGGGCAAGCGAACAAAAAGTCAGTGTACGCGCCATTGAACGCACCCTGTTTCAGCATCATCGTGATATTCAGACGGAGCGGCTTTATCCTTGAGGGTAATGCTGCTCACTTTAGCGGCGTTTTTTCGTCAGATACTTGCGGGTGGCATCCAGAAACTCCGCCAGTTCATCTGGATTCTCCCCACCATACCCTTCAATGACGAAATGCAGGCATTGTCCGACGGTGTTCAGATACGGCGGGGCTGAAGTAGGCAGCAACATCACATTTCGTCCTGAACCCCGGTAATCTTCATTCACGACCCATGCCAGATGTTCCAGCAGATACCAGCCAAATTTTCCTGAAGGCAGCGTAAACTTCACATACCAGGTTCCCGCCTGCCACTGGGAAGGGTTGGTGATGGTCTCATGTCCACCGCAGCTGCCAACCGTCATCACTCCCGGATAGCGATTGAGTGCCTGCACCAGTCTAACGATGTTGGCATCCAGTTCATCGTAGGGGATGCCTTTTTTGCCTGCCCCTTTTGTTGATGGTGTGAGGGGGACTCGTCAGGCAGCCAATCCAGATTATCTTCATCCATATCCATGAGGTCTTCCTCTGGTTCCAATACGATAGCATTTGTTTCGCCAGCTTTGCGTTTTTGACGCGCTTCACGTTTCAATTCACGCTGGCAGTCCTTGCAGATATGCAGGGCATGACCGCGTCCGCCAAACTTCTCATTAGCGCGGCGGCGACCACAAATGCGGCAGTAATGCCCGGCAGGTTTTTTCTTACCCATCAACCCTGCTCATGCTGGATAACGTTCTGGACTTTGCTGAACCTGCCGCAGTTCCTGGGAGAGATACTGTATCTCGCGCTGAAGTGCCGCGACGCGGTTCTTGCTCTCACGGCGCAGACGCTCATTCTCCGCTCTAAGCAACAAATTTTCTTTGTGCAGTTGCTGGGCATCCCGGTCTGGCAGGTTGGTATCCAACAACGCATCAACCGGAAATGTCTCGGTTGCCCGCTTCCTCTTTATGGGATAGTTTGGCTCAAACAGTGCCGAACCGCGCCCGGTAAGCCCTAATGCGCGTGATTTGCCGCGTGATTTTACCAGATACCCCGAGGTAATCAGCCGCTCCAGATTATAGTTCACCACCGAAGTCGAGGTAATGCCTGTCGCTAGGCTGATTTCGCGAATGCTCGGCGCAAACCCGTGTTCTTGAGTGTGCTGGTGAATGAATCGCAGAATATGCTGCTGACGCTTACTCAACATGCTCGGCAGTTCTCCAGTCAATATAACAACTTCTAAACCATTATCAGAGAAAAGCAGAATCAGGACAAGTGTTCTGGATTCAAATCCCATTGCAACCGGGTATGAAGCAGGTTTGAGTTTGGCGTAAAAAGGTAAATGTCTTTCGTTCAGAACCATATGAGTTGGATTGGCGTTTAGCCGTTCGATTTGGGCAGTAAATTCAACACTTCATCTGCTGCATTTATTGCGTTTACTGCATCTGTATGATAAGCTGACGGTAGAAGTTTAGATTTTGGAGGCAATTGCCCCATGTTAACCTATCGCCAACTCCCCCCAAGTGAACGCGAGGCGGTCATTGCCCGTACCTCGAAGCAACTGCTTGCCCGCTACGCCCGTGAAGATCAGTCTCTGACCGTGCAGGTGATAGATGCCGATCATGACGAGCCGATTGAACTCCCCGCAGGAGCTGTGACCCTGCTGATGGACATTCTTGGGGCGATGGCATCTGGGCAGGGTGTGACCCTTATACCTGAAGATGCCGAACTGACCAGTGTGCAGGCTGCCGATATTTTGCATGTGTCTCGCCCATTCCTCATCAAGCTTCTGGAAGGAGGGCAAATCCCCTACCGCAGGGTCGGTAAACATCGGCGCATTCGCATGGAAGATGTCATGAACTACAAGCAAACCATTGACCAGCAGCGCGAAGCGGTACTTGACCAACTGGTGGCGGACGCTCAGGAACAGGAGATGGGGTACGGCTAGCATGAGCCAACTCACGGCGCTGCTGGATACTCGTATTCACAATCCAATACATGCCTGGAAAATTCTCAGTAACGAACCATTTGACTCATAATTGTGCGACTGACACGGTTCCGATTTCGTCCACGACTGCAATATAACGATCATCTGGTGACCAGGCGATCCCTGCGATGGGGTCTTTGAATACAGCACTGGTCAACAGGGCGGATTTCTTCTTCTCGACGCGCCAGATACCCAGCATCCCATCATTGCCACCCGATGCCAGCAAATTCCCTTCATGTTGAAATTTCAGATGTTTGATGAGACCTTGATGTTCTTCCAGCATGATCGGTTTTGTGTTGGCAGGTCCATTGCCGGAGCAGTCCCAGACGACGACCTGAGTGCCGCCGCCCGTTGCCAGATAGCGGTTGTTGAAACTCCATGCCAACTCCAGCACTTTCGTTTCGTAGCCCCACATTTGCAGGTCTTGTCCAGTTTCCGTCATCCAGAAATGCACGGTCGAGTCCTGGTCGCCAGTGGCGATATAACTCCCGTCGGGACTCCATTCGAGGGTGAGGGTCGAACCCTGCCATTCGAAACGGCGCAGGGGTTCCGGTTGGGTGGGGTCGTACAGCACGACCCCGTTGTAAGCTGAGATGGCGAACTGCTGCCCGTCGTGTCGCCACTTGATGTCGGTGATGGTGCTGTTCGCATCCGGGTATTCGCGGATCAGGTCGCCACCAATATTCCACAGCCGCAGTTTGCGCCCGGCGGCTGATACCAGACAGTCGGAAGTGGGGCTGAAGGCGACGCGCTCGACCCAGCTCGCACCGCCTGCTATCTCAGCTGTTTGCGTACCAGCCTCAACATCCCACAGCCGCACTTTGCCATCCTGTCCGACACTGGCGAGGATACGGCTGTCTTTGTGCCATGAAATCGCCATCGTGTCGAGTGTATGACCGGCCAGACTGTGACGAACGGCACCATTTTCACCATCGTGCAAGGTAATCGGTCCTGAAACACCTGCCACCGCCAGCAGGTTGCCATCCGGCGACCACGCCAGCCCAATCGGATGATCGTCGATGACTGCCCGCCAGAGCGTTTTGAGCGGTTGCTGCTGCGGTTTGGGTTTGTCTTTGCGCTGCATCATGACACGAGACATGCGCGGAAACCTCCTTCGAGCGCAGTCCGATCCAGGTTGCGCCCGATAAAGATCATCTTGTTATGGCGCAGTTCACTACCCCAGGGACGATCCGGGCGACCATCGAAGAGCATATGCACCCCTTGAAACACAAAACGCTCATCCCAGCCGCGCACACTCAACACGCCTTTCATGCGGAAGATGTCCTGTCCGTGGACGCGCAGCAGCTGGCTTAACCAGCCATTGAGCTTCTCCAGATGGAGATCGCCGGAGAGTGTGATACCTACCGAAGTCACTTCTTCGTCGTGTTCGTGATCAGGTTTGTATTCACCAGTCTGGAGCGGGTCAAGAACAGCATCCGCACTGCACAGATGGGCATCGAATTCATCCGGGTGATGCTCGGTGAAAAGCTGATAAAATCCCGGCTGTTCAAGGGTGATTTTGAAGATGGTTTCGCCGTCCTCATTCAGCACGAGTTGATGGTGCTGCCCTTTGCCTGTGTGCAGCATCTCGCCCGCCTGGACTGCCTGCTCCGCTTCAGCGAAGGTCAGCACCGCGTCCATCAGCCCTGCTTCCTGAGCCGCCATACCGTTGTTTGCCATTGGTAGTACCGCCATACCCATCACCGGGTCGGGACCTGCGCCCATGACCCACTCATAAGTCCCGGCGGCCAATTCATACGTCCCCGACCACTCAAAGGGGTATTCCGGTTCCATAAACTTCGGATCGACTTCCATGGCGCGATCCAGATTAAAACCACCTACATTGAGGATTTTGTCCATCTCGACCACCGCATCGTGGGTGCGGTAGATTTTTGCCATGCTGTTCATACTTTTGATCCGGGCTTCGAGCTTATCGAGGTCTTCGGGGGCGACCAGATCAATCTTATTGAGCAGGATCACATCAGCAAAGGCAACCTGTTCTTTGGCTTCGTCGCTGTCGTCGATATGTTCCCAGATGTGTTTGGCATCCACCACCGTGACAATCGCATCCAGACGGAGTTTTTGCTGCATGTCATCGTCCACATAGAAAGTCTGCGCGACGGGACCGGGATCGGCCATACCGGTAGTTTCGATCATGATGTAATCGAACTTATCGCGGCGTTTCATCAGATGACCGAGGATGCGAATCAAATCGCCGCGCACGGTGCAGCAGATACAGCCGTTGTTCATCTCGAAGATTTCTTCTTCCGCGCCGATGACCAGATCGTTATCAATGCCGACCTCGCCGAACTCGTTTTCGATCACGGCAATTTTCTTGCCATGATTTTCGGTCAGGATGCGGTTGAGTAACGTGGTTTTGCCTGACCCCAGAAAGCCCGTCAGGACAGTCACCGGCACCCGTGTTTCAACAGTGTTCATCATGTTCCTGTCTCCTCTATTCAACTAGCGTTTTCGTACTGGTACACAACATCCGCAGCCTGCACGATGTGTTTTTCCACTGGTGATGGGAACCGACCGCTGTTCTGTCCGGCGGCTCCCAATCCAGACAGCCGCGCTGATGACCCGTGTCGTCAGCAGACTGGCACAAACCGGACAGACTGCTGCTTTGTCGGCATCTGCCATCGAACGCCGCTGCTCAAAGCGTGTTGCACATTCCTCACACCGGTACTCGTACAACGGCACGACCAGCCTCCCCGAAATCGAACGGCTCAACTAATGGCAGGTCACTGTAAAACGCCAGCTTCTGCGCCAGATGTGGGTGACGAGTCTGAGTCAGTCCGTCAATGAGTGCCACCGTTGTGATCTGAATGCGTCTGCTCCGTAAACTGTCCAGAACCAATGCCAGTGCCTCCGGGTCGGCGGATGATGATACGAGCAACAGCCCGTAATCGGTTTCCAGCCGCCAGACGAGTGGAATGATGGCAGTTGCCAGCGAACAGCACACGCAGCCTCCTACCAGTCTCCGGCGCATCACGGTATCCAGCTTCAGCGGTTCATCCCCGTTATCAAACACGGTCAGGCTGGCATTCTGCGCGATAAGCGACTCAATCAGCAGGTGTGCCAGCCCTGATTTAGCATCCTGGCGCAGCCCGATGATGACGATCAGGTGCATGGTTTAGCCTGCTTCCGGCGCAGCCGCCCAGGTGAAGCCATCGAACATCAAGGGCAGCAGTACAGGCGGGGGTTCGATGAAACCGTCCGCCCTGACCATCGCCTCGATATAGTCGTAGATCGCTATAACAAGGTTTTCATCGTTAATCGAGTGAAACCACAGTGGGTGTCCATCGAACACCAACAGAACGACATTCGCCAGTGAACAGGGTCCGAGGCAGCCGCTTTGTGTGAGATGCACTTTATTCCGCAGTTTACGCCGTTCCCATTCCTGATGATGCAAATCCTGTGGCACAGGCGCAAAGCCTTTGTCCGTGCGTCCGCAGCAGCAGCCCAGCGAACACACGAAGAGCTGCCCGCGCTTCTTCAGCACATTGATCTGCTCGCCGTCGGCACGCCAGACGACGGATCGTTTTGCAACAGTCAGTTCCATACTTCCTCAACTTCCGGTTGAGCTAAACGATGGCGCAGCGCCTGCCACAGCCACGCCAACAAGAAAAACCCGGTACAGGCCAACACAATCGCCGCGCCGGATGAGACGTTGGCGTAAAACGAGGCATACAGCCCAATCACCCCGGACGCAACAGCGATGACGATGGCAATCCCCATCATGCGCCATAGGCGGTGCGTCAGGAGCGAAGCCGCTGCTGCCGGGGTAATCAACAAGGCTGAAGTCATCACTACGCCCACGACCTGAATGCTGCTGACGACAGCAAACGCCAGCAGCAGCAGCAGCAGATAGCGCAGCCATGACGCTTTCAGCCCGATGACTTCGGCATGAATCGGATCAAAGGAGGTGAGTTCGAGTTCCTTGTGAAACAGAAACAGCAGCAGCAGTACACCTGCTGTAATCACTGCAATGAGTGTTAGATCATCGGCGGTCACGCCCAGAATATTGCCAAACAGGATATGGGTGAAATCACGGAACGAACGTGCCTGACTCATGAGCAGCACGCCCAGCGCGAACATGCCCGTGAACACCACGCCTATCGCGGTATCTTCCCGAATGACTTCACGGCGCGACAACCAGCCGATGCCCAGCGCCGTACCGACCCCGGCCAGCAGCGCCCCGGCAGAGAGACTGAAACCGTTCAGATACGCGACCACGACCCCGGGTAGAATCGTATGCGACAGCGCATCCCCGATAAATGCCATCCGCCTCAGAACCACATAGACCCCAATGCTGGCACAGGTCAGCCCAACCAGCACCGCCGCCAGCAGCGCCGTTTGCATAAACGTGAACTGAAACGGCGCGGTCAACCAGTCAATGATGTCGGTCATGCCAGCGCTCCAACTTTCATACCGCTAAATGCTCCCGGTGGGGGCGCGATTTCACGCCCTTCTGCCAGATACAGTGCGCCATCAAAGTCGCTTTCCAGCCTGCCAAGATCATGCGTAGCGGTGATGACGGTTTTCTGCTCGTGGCGGAGTAATCCCAGCAGTTCGATCATCAGGTGACGGGTCTCAGCATCGACAGCGTTCAGCGGCTCATCCAGCAGCAGCAGTTCCGCTTCCTGTGCCAGCGCCCGCGCCAGTAAAGCCCGCTGCTGCTGACCACCGGAAAGCTGGCTGATCTGGCGTTCACGTAATGCACTCAGCCCTAAGCGGTCAATCACTTCATCGGCGAAAAGCCAATCTTTTCGGGTGGGGCGTTTGAACCAGCCCAGATGGACATACCGCCCGGTCAGCACCAGCTTTCGCAGCGTAATCGGAAAGCGCCAGTCGATTTCCCCGCGCTGGGGCAGATAGGCAACCCGGTGGTGACAGGCACCGGGTGGATTGCCGTAGATCACAATACTGCCGGAACGGGCGGGCAGCAGTCCTGCCACCGCTTTGAGCAGGGTAGACTTGCCCGCCCCGTTATGCCCGACCAGCGCGACCTGTGCGCCAACTGGCACACACAGGTTCACCCCTTTCAATGCCAGCCGCCGTGTCCCCGGATAGGCAACAGTAAGATCACGTACCTCCAGCGCAGGTGCACTGGGAACAGCATCCTGATGAACACGACGGCTGTAGGGAAACATGGCTATTGCAGTGCATCAGTGATGATATCAATGTTGTAACGCAGCATACCGAGATAGGTCTCGCCCGGTGTCCCCGGCTGACCGAGCGCATCGGTATACAGCGTTGGCGCGACGATCACACCCGCCTCGTTTGCGACCTGCTCAACCAGTGCCGGGTTGGTGATGTTCTCAGTGAAAATCGCCGGAACACCGCTTGCCTGGATTTCGCCAATCAGTTCAGCAACTTCGCCTGCGCCAGGATCCGCCGCATCCGTCGAAATCGAACCCAGCACATTCAGCACTTCAAAGCCGTATTCGTCCGCGAAGTATCCAAAAGTGTCGTGGGATGTGACAAGGATATGGTTCGCTTCGGGGATCGTCGCCACCTGTTCGCGGATATAGCTATCCAATGCTGTCAGTTCAACGATATAGGCTTCAGCATTTGTTTCATATACCGCCGCATTGGCTAGATCAGCTTCGACAAGCGTATCCCGCACATGTCCCGCCATGACAATACCATTGTTAGGGTCATGCCAGATGTGCGGGTCAAATTCTCCATGTTCATGATGGTCTTCGCCCTCATGGGTATCGGTTTCGGATTGTGCTGCTGCCTGTTCCTCTTCAGTCAGTGCGACTTCAATTCCCTGGACGCTGGCGATATACAGTCCGACCATCCGCGCTGACGTAATCCATGCGTTTGAGACTTGTTCGCCTGTTGTGCCTGCCGGATAAATCGAGGGATACCAGGCGGAGTCATCCGCAATCAGTTCCTCAAAGCTGGTGCTGCCATAACGGAAGTGCGCGTGCGGGCTACTGCCGGGTTCGGGCGAGTGAGGTGGCATCAGCAACAGATAACGATAGACAGCACATGCTTCATCGTCGGTGCTGAACAGTGACCACATTTCGGTTGGGAAAGCGATCACCGTTTCGCTGCCGTCAAAGGTGTAGGCGCAGGCTGCCGTTCCACTGGCATCCACAAAGGTCACCTGGTCACCTTCGACAGTGAACGCATCGAACGCGCTTTGATTCCCGGCTTCATAGTAGTTGAAGATGTTTTCCTGAGTCAATTCTGGCACTGCGGCAAGGATGGCATTGAAAGCAGGCTGCATGGCTTCGATGCCAAATGACCACCCGGTTACCCACTCGCCAGCCCAGGGACTGAGGTCAAGCACTTCCTCATGTTCATGCGCATGTTCATCCTCATGTTCTCCCTCTTCGAGTGCCAGCGGCTCAATCCCATCACTGACAACAATCCGCGTGGCGGTTGAACCCGACGATTCATAGAGATCGTCCAGCCAGGTCTCGAATTCCAATCCATTCTCAAAAATCAGATCCGCCTCAGCCAGCGCGATGGCATCCTGCGGTGTTGGCTCATAGACATGCGAATCGCCATCCGGTCCCACCAGCACGGTGAGTTCGATGTTGTCTCCGGCGATGTTCTGCACGATGTCGCCCAGAATGCTGTAGGTGGCAACCACTTTCAGCGGTTCTTCCTGTGCGCCGACGATGGAAATGCCTGAAACGAAAAACAAAAGCAGCAGTAAAGCGGTCAAGCGGCGTAAAACCATGTGTTCTTCTCCTCCTGAATAATTAACGGTTTTGCTGACAGATCGCGCAGGTGCCAAAGAGCTGCAAGCGGCTGTCGGTGATGTGATGACCACTGGACTGCTCACTCTGATGAATCAGATCGTCCAGCGGTTGGCTGTCGAGATAATCCGCGCGTCCGCACACCAGACAGATGAACAGCATCATCGGCTCAGGCAGGGTTGGAATAAAGTGACTGCACCCCTGATAGCCATGAATGCGGCGCAGCAGCTTCAAGCCTTCCAGTTTTTCCACCGTGCGGTAAACGGTGGCTCGGCCCGTCTCCGGGCGTATCTGGCGTGCTGCCTCCCAGACCTGCTCCGCGCTCAACGGCGACTCGGCGTGAGCCAGAATGCGAACGAGCATCGCCTGCACATCCGTCACCCGACAGCCGTTCTCACGCAGGGCGATCAGCCATTCATCAGGGTCGATTATTCGTGCCTGCATCCTCATCTCTGCCAACCCTTGCGCTTTCAATTGATACCACGTATCATTTGTATATCTTATTGATACCACGTATCAATTAGATTGACAAGATCAAAATAAAAGTGAGTGTTCATTGAACCTGAAACCTGATCTTCAACCGATTTCCGTGACCATCATTACCGGATTTTTAGGCTCCGGTAAAACCACCCTGCTCAATCGCATTCTTCATGCCGATCATGGTCTGCGGGTGGCCGTGCTGGTGAATGACTTTGGAGCCATCAATATTGATACTCAGCTGGTTGTCGGCGTGGAAGAAGATACCATCAGCCTTGCCAACGGCTGCATCTGCTGCACGATTCGGGGCGACTTACTCAAAGCCACGCTTGATCTGCTCCAGCGTCCAGAGCCGCCCGAATATATTCTGGTGGAGACCAGCGGTGTCTCAGACCCACTCGAGGTCGCGCTCACGTTTCGGATGATCCAGCGTGTGCAGATTGACAGTATCCTGACCGTGATGGATGCGGAAGAAATCCTGAGCCTTGACCAGCGGTATGCAGCACTTGCCATCTATCAGGTCGGCATGGCGGATATCGTCATCCTAAATAAGGTCGATCTGGTGGATGAGTCACAGCTTCAATCCGTCCGGGATTACATCCGGCGTATTGTCCGCCAGGCACGCATCATCGAGACAACGCACGGTGATGTACCGCTCGAATTCATGCTGAATGTGGGTCAATTTGAAATCGAGCGTTTAGCAAGCCGCCAGCCACACGACATCCATGTTCATGCTGAAGGTGATGAACATGGGCATGAAGACAACGAACACCACCATGAGCATACCGACCACACGCTGGTGTTCAGCACCTGGAGCTGGCGCAGTTCACAACCCGTCTCATTCCGCGCCCTGCAACGCATGGTCAATCGCCTGCCGGAAACGATCTATCGCGCCAAAGGCATTTTCTTTTTAGCCGACGCTCCTGATCGGAAAGGGATTTTGCAGGTGGTGGGGCGACGCGCCAGTGTGACTCTGGCTCAGGACGGTTGGGAAAACACAGCGCCACTCTCGCAGATCGTGGTCATTGGTGCGGCAGGCAGTGTGGACGGGGACGAACTGAACCAGCACATGGAAACCTGTCTGGCAGTCAATGCTCCCAAATCCGAGTTGGAGTACATCACGCGCACCGTCATTGAATGGCTGCGCCAGCGGCTGCCGATCTCGTCCAAAGTTTCAGAGAGGAACGAACTTGACCATGAATAATCACCACTTTCCTGTGCCGATGACCATTCTCAGTGGCTTTCTTGGCGCAGGCAAAACCACCCTGCTCAACCATATCCTGCATGGCACTCACGGTCTGAAAATCGCCGTGCTGGTGAACGATTTTGGGGAGATTAACATTGATGCCCAGTTGGTTGTTGGCGTAGAAGGCGAAATGGTGAACCTGTCCAACGGCTGTATCTGCTGCACCATTCGCGGCGATCTGCTGGCGGAAACCCTCAAGCTGCTGCGGCGGGAGGATCCACCGGAGTACATCATCATCGAGACCAGCGGTGTATCCGATCCCATCGCCGTCGCCAATACCTTCCTGATGCCCGAAGTCAAACCGCTGGTGCGGCTCGACAGCATTCTGATCGTAGTGGATGCCGATCATATCCTGACCCTCGAAGAAGAGAATTATGCACTGGCACTGGATCAGATTGCGGTTGCCGACATCGTGGTGTTGAACAAGGTCGATCTGGTCACAACAGACGACTTGGAAGACATCAAAACGAAAGTCATCCGTCGCATTGTGCCGGAAGCCCGCATTTTGGAAGTCACTTATGGACAAGTGCCGCTGGAACTGGTGCTGGGTGTGGGCAAATACGCACCGGAACGTCTGCATCAGCGTGCCGAGCGCGATGTGCATGTGCATGGTGTCGATGAGGAACACGACCACGATCACCACCATGACGAACATGATGAGCATGAAGACGAACATGATCACCATCACCATGAACACACTGATCATACCCTCGTGTTCAGCACCTGGAGTTGGACGACGGATAAACCGCTGACGCTGGGAAAGCTGCGCGGGATGTTCGAGGAACTGCCGAATACCATCTATCGCGCCAAAGGCGTGATCCATCTCCATGAGATGCCCGACAACATGGTGATTCTGCAAATGGTGGGCAAACGCGCCAGCCTGACGCTGGCCGATGAATGGGACGATGACCCACCCCGCACACAGATTGTGATGATCGCCTCGCACGGTGGATTAGATGTCGAAACACTCCGCACGCAGTTGGAATCCTGTGTTGTCGAGGATGAGGATAACCTTACAGCCGCTGTCGGTCAGCGAATTACCAAAACGGAATGGACGCGCAAGCGCCGCTAAGCCGCCTTATGGGAAAACAGAAACGACAGAAACATGCAGCGAGAATAACATCAGCTGTGCCTACTTTCAGGCTGCCTAAAACAGTTGAGAAGCAGGGCGAGGCACTGCTGGAACAGCAAATGTGGTGCTGGGGGTGTGATGTCCGGCGGCAGGAGGGCAATCTGCTGCTGGCGTATGGCTGTGAGCGGTATCCCTCACCGGATCCACGCTTTCACAGTGCTTATACCTATGCGCTTTGCGCCGACTGCACGCTAACGCTGTGGGGCTGGGGCGTGTGGATTGCCCGTGAAGGAACTGGCAGTATATTTCTGAGCCGTTCCCGGTTTCGGGTCAGCTTTACGCCGGATGTGTATCTCTATCCGCAGGCTTGGCAGGCGGATGATCTGCCGTCCGGGAAGAGTCCGCGTGCCCCTACTGCACAAACGAACACACACTGTTTGCTGGCGGAAGCAATGACCTGGATCGGGGATTATGAACACTGGCTGGCGTGCAATACCGAACCCCGCTATCGAGAGGCTGCTATCGCCGCATGGCCGCAGCGTCGTCGTTATCACGGCGGTACAGTGAGCAGCGCGATGACGACCACCTGGAAAACTTTAGCTGAATTCATACGAGAGGAAATTCATGATGGCGAGTAAACGCAAAATCACGCAAAAGCAACCGATGTTTGGTAATAACCGTCCGTTTTCACTCAAAGCGACCCGGCGCAAGTTTCGCCTCAATCTCCAGACGAAACGGATTTATGTGCCAGAACTGCAACAGTTCGTCCGTGTCCAGGTGACAGTGGGTGAACTCAAAACGATTGACAAAATTGGCTTACCTGAATTTTTGAAACGCCAGGCGCTTTCACTGAAAGGCTTGCTCTAAATGGTCGCATCACCCGCACAACTGCCCGTTACTGTACTCTCTGGTTTTCTCGGTGCAGGGAAAACCACGCTGCTCAATCATATTCTGAACAACCGCGAAGGGCTGCGCGTCGCCGTCATTGTTAACGACATGAGCGAGATCAATATTGATGCCAGTCTGGTGCGCGATGGTGGGGCAGCACTCAGCCGGACCGAGGAAAAGCTGGTCGAGATGACCAACGGCTGTATCTGCTGTACCCTGCGCGCTGATCTCCTGCAAGAAGTGACACGCCTCGCACGGGAAGGACGTTTTGATTACCTGCTGATTGAATCCACTGGCATTTCTGAGCCGCTGCCCGTCGCTGAAACATTCACGTTTCCGCTGGATGATGGCTTCAGCCTGGGGGATGTGGCACGATTAGACACGATGGTGACGGTGGTGGATGCGAAAAACATCCTGCGCGAACTGGCAACGCTCGACACCCTGACCGAACGCGACATGGGCATGAGTGAGGACGATGAACGCACGATTGCCGATTTAATGGTGGATCAGATTGAGTTTGCCAATGTGCTAATCCTCAATAAAACTGATCTGGTTGAAGCCCATGATCTCAACCGGGTTGAAGCGCTGCTGCGGCGGATGAATCCCCACGCCCGTCTCGTTCAAACATCCTATGGCAATGTCCCTTTAACCGAAGTCCTGAACACAGGACGATTCGATTTCGATCAGGCATCCGCCTTTGACGATTGGCTTTCGGGGGAGGTACACACGCCTGAAACGGAAGAGTATGGCGTGAGCAGTTTTGTTTACAAAGCGCGGCGTCCATTTCATCCGCAGCGTTTAATGGACATGTTGGAAAGTGATGTCCTGGATGGTGTCATTCGTTCCAAAGGTTTTGTCTGGCTGGCGACACGACATCACCTGGTTGGGGTCTGGTCGCAGGCAGGCGAGATCATCTCAGTGGATTATGGCGGAAACTGGTGGGTGACGGTGCCAGAGCGCGAGTTCCCCGACGATCCAGCGCTGGTCACGGAAATCAAACGACAGTTTGAAGGCACGTTTGGAGATCGTCGGCAGGAACTGGTCGTGATCGGCATCGACATGGATCAGGCGGCGATCCACGCTGCACTCGATGCCTGCCTGCTCACTGATGAGGAGATGGCGTTAGGCTGGCGCAAATGGCGTCGGTTTGAAGACCCATTCATGGAATGGATCGAAGACGAACTGGTTGAGGAAACGCAGTAAATGATAGTTTATGACGATCAACCCGAATGCAACGCGTGTTACGAATCTCAAAATCCCACGAGCGCATCATCTGATATAGATAGGCTGAAATATGACTGAATTTTGGGAGAACGCCTTCCAGGAAAAGAAAATGATGTGGGGTGAAGACCCCACCACCTTAGCCATTGAAATCGCTGACATTTTCAAACAACTGGGTTTCAGGAAGGTCTTGATTCCCGGATTTGGGTATGGAAGGAATGCCAGACCCTTCCATGAGCGGGGATTTGAAGTCACTGGGGTTGAAATCTCCAGCACAGCCATAAAACTAGCTCATGAACTGTTGGGGGGTGACATCCGCGTGTTTCATGGCTCTGTTGCTGATCTGCCGTTTGACGAGGAGATCTATGATGGGATTTTTTGTCACGCATTGATCCACCTGCTCGATGCTGACCAGCGAAAAAAGCTGTTATCTGACTGCTACCGTCAACTCCGGCATGGCGGTAGGATGGTCTTCACCACGATAACCAAGGATGCAAGTACCTATGGTGTGGGTGAGAAATTAGGTACGGATCGTTATAGAACACAGCATGGTGTAGACCTTTACTTTTACGATGCGGATTCAATTAAGGCAGAATTTGGAGAGGTTGGATTGATTGAGGCGACAAAGATTGACGAAGGTGGTAACGGCAAACCAACAACAAAGTTTTGGAAAATTGTCTGTCAAAGATAATGGCGGGCGATGATCACGCACCTTTCGATGATAGCCTGGATGGTAGAGGAACCACGCTAAATGGCAGATTATGACAAGCAACCCGGTTTTGCGATTGATCCCGTGACTGCGGAGGCATATCGAGCCGATATTGAAGCCGTCCTGCCTTCATTGGGATATAGCAAGCGCGTCCTTGAACTGGGATGTGGGAGTGGCGTATTCACCCAATTTCTTGTCAGTCAAGGCGTGAGCATTGTGGGGGTTGACCGAAATGAATCGCAACTCACCCAAGCCCGCCAGCGCCTGCCGGAAACAACTTTTCTGGCAGGTGATTTTGAAGCCACCGAATTTATTGAGCAGGTGCAGTCAGCACATCCGCCGTTTGACTTAATTGCCACCCGCTACGTGATTCACGAGTTGTCTGATCCGATTGAAACTTTTCGATTGTGGAAACATCTCCTCAAACCCGGTGGTAGGCTGCTGCTGATCGAAAATGCCTGGGTGCGACAGGATTGGGGCTGGAGTGACTGGGGCAAACGCACCGATCATCTGCCACTCGCCTGCACGCAGACCTGGGCAACGGCAGCCTATTGCCTGCAAAAGGCCGGGTTCACCGTAGCAGCCTGTAGCTGGATGCACCACACGAATAAACTGGAAGAAATGCGCCTGCTGAACGGATTCCGCCTGTATATGATCGTTGTCGATGTTCAACTTTGATTGAAAAGGTTGGTTACATGAAGGAAGTTGCACTTGTTACCTATCAGGATTATCCAACTTTGTCTGCCAGTGATCAGCTTCTAATTGAACCGCTGACTGAATATGGAATTCAGCCGGTTGCACTATGTTGGGATAACCCGGATGTGGATTGGCAGCAGTTCGATGCTGTTATCCTGCGTTCCTGCTGGGATTACCCCCAACGAGCAGCAGAATTTCGGCAGTGGATCATGCGTCTGCTTGAGATGAATGTCCCTTTATACAATTCGCCCCAGACTGTCCTGTGGAACATGCAGAAACATTATCTGCATGAACTGGAGCAGCATGGCACACACATCATTCCGACAGTCTGGATGACCAGCAGTTCAAGTCCCTCTTTGCGCGAACTGCTGGAGACTCACGGTTGGGAGCAGGCGGTCTTGAAACCCACCATCGGGGCATCCGGCAAGGGGGTTCAGATCGTGACACGCGAAAATGTAGACCAGGATCAACTGCAACTGGATACCTTACTGACCATGGGTGATGCCATGTTGCAGCCACTGGTTGAGGAAATCCGCGACGGTGAATTATCGCTTGTGTTCTTTCGAGGCGATTTCAGCTATGCCATCCGCAAGATGCCCGGCAGCGGCTCGATATTCGTTAATTCTGCCTACGGTGGTTCGCGTGTAGCCGTCGATGTCCCTTCGCAGGTTGTACAAAAGGCTCAGTTGATTCTGGAAACAGCCATGCGTTTGACCGGAAGCCCACCGCCACTTTATGCGCGAGTGGATGGTGTGATTGTGGACGGTGAGTTTGTGTTGATGGAACTGGAACTCATTGAACCGGGTTTACTCATGGATATTGCTCCCAATCATGCCGCCAGCCACTTTGCGCGGGTGATTGCTGAAGTAATCGGAAAGGATAGGTAGTCATTATGCGCGCTTACCTGCCATTTCTCGATTTCTATGACCAGGTTGAATACAGCGTCATCAAAGAAACTATCGCCTGGTTATGCGCTGACCAGAAGCTGCATGTACTGGATGCAGGCTGCGGTGAAGGACTGCCAGCCCTGGTATTTGCGGAGCAGGGATGCCCGGTCATTGGTATTGACATTGAGAACGAGAGTCTGGGAAAAGCCAGGCAACTGCTTGCAAAAACGCCGTTTGTAGAACAAGTCACTTTTTTAGAAGACAATCTACTCGATTTGCCGTTTGAACACGAGACCTTTGATTTGGTGTGGACGAGCTATGTGCTGCATCACGTCGCCGATAAACTAGCGGCGGTTCGAGAATTGCAGCGCGTCCTGAAGCCCAGCGGCAGGCTAACAATTCGCGAAGGTGGACTGCCCCTGTACAGCTTGCCCTATGACTTTGGACTGGGCGAGCCAGGGTTAGAACATCGCCTGCGCGATGCTGAAAATCGCTGGTTCACGTTGATGACCCGCGCTACCTTGCCTGATGAAGTGTATTACCCTTTTGGTTGGTCAAAACTGTTCATTGATACTGGCTTCACCGATATTAAGGCACGTACCTTCACCCTCGACCTGCTGCCACCGTTTGATGAGGCACAGGCTGAATTCATCTTATATCGCTTCCGTCGCGTATTAGAACGCGATCAGGGACAATATGGCATCTTCCTGAGTGATACAGATCGGGATGTACTACAACAACTGCTTGATCCCGCCAGTCATTTCTTCATCCTGAAGCGTCTCGATCTCCACGTCCGCTATGGTCTCTCGGTTTATACGGGGACGAAGTTGAGACGGTAAACAAAACAAGCCTTGCAAGTTTTCAGGTAACACGATAACATCCAATTGATACCACGTATCAATTAAAGGATTGATAAAATGAGCCGCAAACACCTGTTGGTGCTGTTTGTCTGTGTTTTGTTTTGCCTGCTGCCGGGGATGTTGAGTGTTACCGCGCAGGAGGGGGCTGCTCACAATTCTCAAAACTGTGTTGAGAATTATGATCCAGCCGTTAACTATTTTCCTGATCAGATCGAAACGGAATATGCAGTTGAGTGGGAAGTTGCCTATTTCAACCACTACAAAGTTATCACTGTCGATACTCAGGTCAGTAATGTCCACGAAGTTTATGTACTGGTTCAGTGCGGTACACCTATCCCAGAGCTGACAGGCGAACTTGAAGGCGCTATTCCTTTTGAAGTTCCCATCCAGCGTTTATGGGAAGGCGGTGGCGGCACTTATGCGGCTATCGAAGCGCTTGGCGTAGCGGAGACGCTGGTTGGTGTCACTTATATTGATGCCGGGATGCGTTACGTACCCTCCGTTTACAGTCACGCGATTGCCAGCAATTTGCCACAGGTGAATTATGGCGAAAGCAATGAGCCGATT
>Ga0172373_10001571_pt1 | contig 36945 bp, 23 predicted proteins | sample Lak10m_2_FD_114546 | JGI IMG/M metagenome (GOLD analysis project Ga0172373, IMG submission 114546) | Freshwater microbial communities from Kabuno Bay, South-Kivu, Congo - kab_092012_10m | ecosystem: Environmental > Aquatic > Freshwater > Lake | place: Democratic Republic of the Congo... | reverse complement strand
TGTGTAGCCGCTGTAGGTGAGCGAATTGGTACCTGCCGTGGTGTTGGCCTTGGGCAGTACCAACCATGTATCATTTGAAGACTTGTTCTGCAAGGGCCTGTACAGTCGTATATTCGACAGATCCGCAGGTGCCAGCGAGGCATCCCACGTAAAGGTGAGGTTACCGATACCGGAGCCGGTAGTTTGTGACACCTCCCACACCACCGGCAGGGAGGAAGCACCGAGGCCCGTGGCGGCATCCAGTTTCAGGGTAAAATCCGAAACACCGGAAGCGCCGTTGACGATAGTCAGTCCCGCTTTCGCTCCCGATGTTACCGTCGGGGTAGCCACCGACACGGCAGCATCCCGGTCTGTGGCAGGACGTGCATCCAGCAGCGGAAAGGCGGAGTAGAAAACAGCACTGCCCGAGGCCGGCACACTGTGCACCTTGTACAGTGCCGTGGCAGCGTCGAGCAGCACAGCGCCATCGCTGAGCGTCAGTGTGGGCGGCAGGATGTTCGTGGCATTGTCTTTCACCACAAAACCGTCGGGTACCTGAAGGCCCTGATTGCCAGCCACGAAAAACTCGATGTTGCCGCTGAGCGTAATCTGTTGTGAATATACAAGATCAGAACAGAGAAAAACAAGTGACAGTACGCCAAGCCTGACCAGCAGACTGCAATGTTTGATATTCATGAGAAACGAGATGTGTTAAAAAAAACTTGCTAGAACCAGGATTAAAAGTTTGTACGGGATAACCGTAAAAAGTTTATGAAGCGTAATCGCCCTGTAAAAATGCTACACGTTTTTTTAACAACTAGTACCAAAAAAGAACTTTTTAGTTCCAAAAAATTAATATTTAAAAATTTAATACATAAAATACTTAATTTTAATTATTTAAATAGTATAATTAATACAATTTAAACTATATATTAAAATATTTGTGCAAAAAAAATGGTCATCAATCGCCTGAAGAAGCGATTGATGACCATTTTTGGCATGCGTTTTTATTGTTAAAAAGCAATGAAAACACACAATTTACGAACTTCTGAACATCCACACTCACCGCACCACCGTCACATCGCCAACCTCTCGCCACACCCGGCCGTCGAACAACTCCAGCTCCAGCGTCCACAGATATACACCCGGATTCACGGTTTTCCCGCGGAAGGTGCCGTCCCAGGAATTGGCCCGGTCGCCGGGGAGTCCGTTGCGGACTTCGTGTACCATATTACCCCAGCGATCATAAACGCGCAGCAGGGTGATGCGCCGCACGGCAGCACCGTAACTGATGTCGAACACGCCGTTGTCTCCGCTGCCGCTCATGGCATTGGGAACATATACATTCACCACCGGATCCACGGAAATAATGATCTCGTCGGTGGCCCGACAACCATTTTTGTCCACAACGGTCAGGGTGTAGGTGATATTTCTAACCGGCATGGCTACTGGATCAGGACAAGCGAGACAACTCAGGAAGGAGGTATCGCTCCATATCCACTCCACCGGCGGATAGCCCGTGAGTACCACCGGCACGCCCAGCGAACGCCCCAGCTCGATGGTGGTATCGGCAGGAAGTGCAACGGTAATGAGCGGCGGTTCGGAAACGGTAACCGGCAGTGTATCGGTGCAACCATATATGTCCTGCGCGTATATCACGTACGCAGACGCGGGAAGTCCGCTGAAAATACCTGCCGCCTGAAATGGTCCGTCGTCGAGGGCAAACAGGAGTCCCGGATCAGAACTGCTCACGCCAATGGAGCCGTTGAGCTCGCCATAACAGTTCACCGAGTCGGGAGTGACCGTAAAAGTATATGCCGGCCAGTTCGCCACGGTGGCCACGGTGGTTTCAGTACACTGGTAGCCATCGGTAACGGTTACCCGGTAGGCACCCGACGGCAGGTTCTGTACCAGCGAATCGGTGGCCCCGGGGAGGTTCCACTGATACTGAACCGGAGGCATGGCGTTGGGCGAACTGACGGAAACTGACCCGTCGGACTCACCATAACAGGCTGTTTCGGTCTTGGGAGCGAGCTGTATTTCGGGTCTGACCGTCAGCCTGACGATATGTGTAGAGTCGCAGCCGTTCCGGGCCGTGAAATGCCCGGTGTAGTTGCCACTCGCTCCGATCGGATTACCAAATATACTGTAGGTGTCGCCATAACATATCGTGGGGTATTCCTCCACGTAAAAGGTATCGCGGGGTGCTACCCGCACCAACACGGTGGAGTCGCAGCCCGTTATCGCCGATAAAAGGTAGGTCTTCTCCTCTCCGGCCTGCAGGTCAATGCCGAGATAAGTCAGCGCCGACCCCAGACAAACAGAGGTATCCACCTGTATATTGTAGGTTCCAACTGTGGTTCCAATCACATTGATTACCACGGTGGAATCACAGCCGTGTATGGTTTGCAGATAAAACGAAACCGTGCTGTCGGGCGGTATCACCACGTTGTTCCAAACCACTTCCCGGCCCCAACAGATCACAGTGTCTATCTGGTAATTGAAAGTGTCGTTGACGGTGATAAACGCGGTATCCCTGTTCACACAACCGTTGGCAAAGCCTGCCTCCAGGGCAATAAAGGTGGAGGCCGACGGAGCTGCATCCACGGTGGCGCAGGTGGCGCAGTTCACCGCTCCGCCCGATGTCCAGAGGTAATAATCAAACCCGCTCTCCTGAAAAGAAACGGTCTCCCCCTGGCACATCGTCTGACTGAGACCAATCTCTACGACAGTACTACTGTCAATCGTAATAGCAATACTGTCAATATGCTGTATCAGGCATACGTCGGTGACTGTCACCGAGTACTGTCCGGGGGTAGCAGCTGTGTAGGAGGGATTACCCGAGCCGTCGGACCATTGCCAGAGCATCAGGTCGTTTCCGGAGGCATCGAGCAGAAAGGTGGTATTGTCGCAAATGGCGGTATCCTGTCCGAGTTCGACCGGTGCCGGGTTGTAGTAATAAATGAATTTGTCGAGGTTGTTGTTGAAACGGCACTCGCCGATGCTGGTTACAGGAAAATCCTGGTCGGGGGTAAAAGGCGGGGCCAGGCTGCCATCGTCGTTGAGCATAATCCAGACGGTGTCGTTCACGGCCCGCGGATACATCAGGGACACAATCTGGCACTCGCCGGGATTTACCTCGCGGCCAATCTGTACTGTGCCAACCAGTTGGGCAGCTTCTTCCACCGGATTACCCATATAGGCGGCAACGGGTGTCTGCGGCGGCAGAATATTGTCTCCGAGGTTGCACACTTCCACGGTTACCTGCATGGAATCGCCGATACAAGCCACCCCGAGGAAGGTCATCCCCCCGTCGGGTGAAGGGAAGGTGGGGTTGAAATACTGGTTCATAAAGGTGTTCAGCACCAGACTGTCGCCGATGATATGGTGATTCTGCTGGTACTGCGGAATACTGAGGTCATCATTGATATTGGTGTTGAAATAGGCGTGCTGGTTCCAGACGCTTCTTGATGAAATGCCGGGCGTTCCCACGGCCTCGTACGCCACTACTGTACCTTCTGAGAGGTTATTCGCATTTTTTCCGCATTGAATAACCACTTCGGTTTGTCCGTCGGCATCCACGTCCAGTATCAGCGGGGCCTCGATGTGGGTAGCGCTGTGGCAGTTGTCCTGCCAGCTCACTGTCCCTGTTGCCCCGTTGATGATGCGCAAAAAATCCTGATCGCGATATACCACATCGGCCGAGCCATCGCCACAGAAATCGAATATACTGGAGCAGGTGATGGAAGAGGCATCGTTCACGTTGCGCGTCCACATCACGGTGAAGTTATTGCGCAGGGCATACAGGCGCGGGAAGCTGACAAAACTGATCTCCAGTCTTCCGTCGCCGTTCAGATCGGCTATATTCACCCGCGAGGCGCCTTCCTGCCAGTTGTTGAACAACTGGAACTGCCTCAGGATAGCAGGCGTTTCTATTTCCCAGCAATAAACAGTATTGAAATTATTGGTGGATTTCCGGCCCTGCACCACAGCATCCAGATCGCCGTCGCCGTCAATATCGGCCACGCTGGTGAATCCGTCGGTGAACGGAGCATTGGCTGTCACCACCGGCGTAACCGCCCCGGTCACCAGGTTAACCGACAACACCTGATTGCCCGCCACAATTTCCAGTCCGTCGCAGTCGGGACAAAAACTGTCGGGAAGTGCGTCAATGGCCACGGGGGAGGCAAACGACAGTCCGGTGATGACGCGCGCGGGATGCTCGCCGGCTGAAACGCCCGGTCCGCCCTGAGCGAGCAGTGCACCCGTTTGTCCGTTGAAAACCTGATTTCCGATATTCACTTCACCCCAGCCGTCGTGATCGAAGTCGGCAATATTGGGTACCGAGTAGCGGTATCTGGGGTGGTACCCTACCTGAATGGCACTGGTGTATTTGAGTGTCCCGTCATGCTCGTAACAATAAAGGATGCGGTCGAAGCCAACAATCACCACCTCGCCGAAACCGTCGTGATCCAGATCGGCGATGGCGGGAGCGGTTCCGCCGGGCCACACGGTGGGAGCGATAACGTGTACCTTGGTAAGACCGGTAGCGCCGTCAATAATAAACAGGTCGGGCCCCTCAATAGCCGTGGTCACCAGATCGGGGATACCGTCTTTATCCATGTCGCCGGCTACAACCGGGGAGTAAGTGCCTGTGTTGGCGTCACTTTCCCACTGAATACCGAGCGATATTTGTCCGCAGGGCGGCACATAATAGCAGTCTGCGTTGCAGGTGGTGTAATAGAAATCTGCGCATTGCCCGGTACAGGTACAATCCGTATCAAAACAGTCAATCAGCCCGTCGCCATCGTCGTCCAGGCCATTTGTACAATCCTCCACCTGCTGTGAGAAGGCCGGCACTGAGAGTAAAAGAGAAAAAAAGACAAAAAGCAGCAGTTGGAAAATTCTCGTCATCGGTTTTGATTTAAAGGCAATTTTCGACCGTTTCATTGAAAGGTCGGGAAATAACAGCCGATTGGTCGGGAATGAGCGGATTATTTTTTACCGGCGATTTTCACCAGTTCATTCAGTTTCCATAACGCATCCATGGGCGTCATGGTATTCAGGTCAAGCGAAAGCAGCTCTTCCTTGATGCGCATGGTGAATTCGTCCACGTCAAAAATATGCAGTTGCATCGGTTCGGCGATCGTTTTCACCTTTTTCTTCATCACTTCCCTGGAAACGGGTTCCCGGTTTTCCCCTTCCGACACTTCCACCGATTTGGCTTCGAGGGTTTTCAGTATCTCTGCAGCGCGTTCGATGACGGCCTGCGGCATACCGGCCATACGCGCTACATGAATACCGAAGGAGTGATTCGTGCCACCTTCCACCAGTTTCCGGAGGAAAATAACCTTGTGACCCGATTCGCGGGTGCTCACATGGAAATTGAATATCCGTTCGTGGCGTTCGGCCAGTTCGTTGAGTTCATGGTAATGCGTGGCGAACAGCGTCTTGGGGCGGGCCCTGCCGTTGTCGTGCAGGTATTCGGCCAGACTCCATGCGATACTGATACCGTCGTAGGTACTTGTTCCGCGGCCTATTTCATCGAGCAATATCAGCGAGCGGTCGCTGATATTGTTCATAATAAGGGCTGTTTCATTCATTTCCACCATGAATGTACTCTCTCCCCCGCTGATATTGTCGCTCGCGCCCACGCGGGTGAACACCTTGTCGAGGAGTCCGATATGCGCGCTTGCGGCCGGCACGAAACTGCCCATCTGTGCCATCAGACTGATGAGGGCTGTTTGCCGGAGCAGGGCCGATTTACCCGCCATATTCGGACCGGTGATGAGCATAATCTGAATACCGTCGCGGTCGAGGCACACGTCGTTGGGGACATATACATCTCCTACAGGCAGCTGCGTTTCTATGACCGGGTGGCGACCCTCCCGGATATCGAGCACCAGGGATTCGTCGGGTTCCGGACGGCAGTATTGCTGTTTCACGGCCACTCTGGAGAACGACAGCAGACAGTCGAGCCGGGCGATGAGTTGCGCATTGAGTTGTACCGGCTGGATATACTGTCCGATTTCCTCCACGAGTTCGCGGAAGAGGCGCTCCTCCAGCTCCTGAATTTTCTCTTCTGCCCCCAGTATTTTGGCTTCCAGCACCTTGAGTTCCTCCGTAATAAAGCGTTCTCCGTTGGCGATGGTTTGCTTGCGGGTCCACTCAGGCGGCACCTGGTCTTTCCACCTGGAAGTTACCTCGATATAATAGCCGAATACATTATTGAAAGCTACCTTGAGGGATGTGATACCCGTGCGTTCAATCTCCCGCTGCTGAATTTCCAGGAGCAGTTCGCGGCTGTTGCGCACCACGTGGCGCAGCTCGTCGAGTTCGGGATTGCAGCCGTCGGCCATGACGTTACCCTTGCGGATATCGGTCGGCGGATCGGGAGCGATATCGTGTTCAATGCGGGTGCGCAGGGAAGTGCACGGATTCAGCGTCTCGGCCATGCGCGCGATGACGGCCGTGAGCTCTGCCCGGGAAAGGGCCTGAGCGTGCAGCAGATTTTTCAGTTGTTCGATGGCCAGCAGCGCCCGTCGGAGCTGCATGGCCTCGCGGGGATTGATCTTCCCTACCGATGTTTTGGCCATCAGTCGCTCGAGGTCGCCGATAGCGCGAATTTCCCGCTCCACCTCGCGGGCGAACTCCTGATTTTCGACCAGCAGTTGCACCGTATCGAGTCGCTCGCGGATGGCGCTGAGCTGCACGAGCGGGAGCAGTACCCATTTGCGCAGCAGGCGGGCGCCCATGGGCGATACCGTATGGTCGAGCACCTGCAGCAGCGACACCCCGTTTTCGTGGTTGCTCTGCACCAGTTCCAGGTTTCGGATTGTGAACCTGTCGAGCCAGACATAATTATCCGATTGCAGCCGGCTGAGCGTGGTAATATGCGATATCCGCGTATTTTCAGTAGCGGCGAGATAGTGAAGCGCTGCGCCGGCCGCGATTTGTGCCAGCTCGAGATCTTCCAGACCGAAGCCTTTGAGCGTGGCCGTCTGGAAGTGGTTCAGCAATTTTTCGCGGGCGAAGTCGGTGGTAAAAATCCAGTCTTCGAGCGTATTGGCGTAAAATCGGTCGCCGTACACCCCTGAGAACTCCCTGAAACGGCTTTTGGGCAGTACAATTTCGGCCGGTTTGAAACTCTGGAGCAGCTTGTCCACCGCGGGCGCGTCGCCTTCCGTGGCAAAGAATTCGCCGGTGGATATATCGAGGAATGCCAGTCCGTACCGCTCATTTTTGCCGTATGCGACAGTGGCGAGGTAATTATTGTTGTTGTGTTCGAGGAGCGAGTCGTCGGTAGTTACGCCGGGTGTAACCACCTCCGTGACGGATCGTTTGACTACCTTTCCCGGCACCGGTTTTTCCATTTGTTCGCAAATGGCCACGCGGTATCCCGCGCGCACGAGGCGCGGGAGATACGTTTCGAGTGCATGGAAGGGGAAACCGGCCAGTTCGATATCGGAGCCACCGTTATTACGGCTGGTGAGTGTGATACCGAGTGCTCTGCTTGATTTGACGGCATCCTCCCCGAAAGTTTCGTAGAAATCGCCCACCCGGAAGAGCAGGAGCGCATCGGGGTAGCGGGCCTTCGCCTGAAAGTATTGCTGCATCAGCGGGGTCACTATGCCTTTACCGGAGGAATTGTCCTGTTTTGTCTTCGCCATCAGGGTAAAAAGAAGTGCGCAAATGTAGCAAAAGATGGTTGAAATCTGGCATCACCTTCAAAAGTAACCAGCGTCAGTACCGGGGATAATGCGGGTCAGAGCGGGGAGGCCCGGATTGGCCGCACCTTTGCAGCGACAAATGTACCCCGAAGCATTCTCTTTTCACCAACACAGATTACACTATGAAAAATAATCGTTTTGCCCCGGTTCTTGCGCTGGCAGTATTTGCCGCTTCCTTCATTTTCTTCACAGGTTGTCAGGTTGACCCGGTTCAGATTGGTCAGCTGGGCGTTGGCAAGCAGATAGCCGACGATCGCGGACCGGTGGTTCCGACTCCGGCATGCGAGTGCCTCAACAGCCGTTACCCTTCCGGGGCGCTGTCGGCAGAAGAGACAGCAGCCCTGCTGTTTGCCCGCGAGGAAGCCAAAATGGTGCGCGACGTCTCCAGACTGCTGAGTGAGCGCTGGGGAACCCAGATTTTCAGAAACCTCTATGCCAACGGACAGGAAAACTTTGAAATGATTGGCTGCCTGATTGACAAGTACCGGTTACAGGATCCGGCTTTTGCCACGCCGGGTGTGTTCAGCAATGAAATACTGCAATCCATGTACAACAACCTCGCCGGACAGGGACTGAACAGTCACAACGATGCGCTTCGCGTGAGTGCGCTCGCGCAGGAGTTCGTACTTTACGACCTCACCAACCGCGGCAAGCAGGCCGACAATGCAGATATCCGGGTTGTTTTTGGCAGTATGATGCTCGATACCAGAAACAATTTGCGCGATATCTCGCAGGTGATGAGTGGTGCCGGAATCAGTTACACGCCTTCCTACATCAACGCCGGACTTTACCACACCATTACAAGTTCCGGTCATGAAGCGAACCCCGGTGTTTGTCCGGGCAACTGATTGGGTGCCGAACGAATGACAGGAACGGGTTCCGGTTTTCCGGGATCAAACCTTGCTTACCCGATACTCGCCTTTACAAAGGCCACAAAAAGCGGATGCGGATTCTCTACCGTGCTTTTGAGCTCCGGGTGAAACTGTACGCCTACGAACCACTTGTGGTTGCGGAGCTCGACAATCTCGACCAGTTTTGACTCCGGATTGATACCTGTGGCCGCCATTCCGGCCTTTTCAAAAGCATCGAGGTATGTGTTGTTGAATTCCCAGCGGTGGCGATGGCGCTCCTGTATCTGCAGCGACTGGTATGCATCATGCGCGAGCGATTTCTTTTTTATCTCGCAGGGATAAGCGCCGAGACGCATGGTGCCGCCCTTCTGACTGATCTGCTTCTGGTCGGACATCATGTCTATAACAGGGTGTGGAGTCTTCGGATCCACTTCGGTACTGGCAGCTCCTTTGAGTTCCAGTACATTTCTGGCAAACTCCACGCAGGCAGTCTGCATACCGAGACAAATACCGAAAAAAGGCACGTTATTCTCTCTGGCATACCGGATAGCCGTCAGTTTACCTTCGATACCGCGCTCTCCGAATCCGGGCGCCACGAGGATACCGTTCAGGTTGGAGAGCAGTTTGCTCACGTCCTTGTAGCTGCCTTCCAGTTCTTCCGAGTGGACGGGAATCACCTTTACCTTGCATTCATTGATTGCGCCAGCGTGTACGAATGCCTCGTAAATGGACTTGTAGGCATCGGGCAGTTCGTTGTATTTTCCGATCAGGCCAATTTTGACCTCGTGCAGCGGATTTTTGAGTTTTCCGAGGAAATTCTTCCAGGAAACGAGGTTAGGCTCCTTGGTATCCTTCAGGTGCAGTTTGGAAATAACCACCGAGTCGAGTCTTTCTTTCAGGAGCAGCAGCGGCACATCGTAAATCGTCTCGGCATCAATCATTTCGATAACCGAGGCGGTTTCCACATTGCAGAATTGCGCCATTTTGCGGCGGATATCGAGGTTCAGCGGGTGCTCCGTACGGCAGGCGAGGATATCAGGTTGTACCCCCAGACTGAGCAGTTCCTTGACGGAATGCTGGGTAGGTTTGGTTTTCAGCTCTTTGGCTGCTTTCAGGTACGGTACCAGCGTGAGGTGGATCACCAGCGAGTGTTCGCGACCCAGTTCCCAGCGAAGTTGCCTGACAGACTCCAGATACGGGAGCGATTCGATATCTCCCACGGTACCGCCCAGTTCGGTCAGTACGATATCATACTTTCCGGATTGCCCCAGCAGGAGCATCCGGCGCTTGATTTCATCGGTGATATGCGGAATAACCTGCACAGTTTTGCCCAGATAGGCGCCCTCGCGTTCCTGATTAATGACAGTCTGGTAGATACGGCCGGTAGTAACGTTGTTGGCCTGCGAGGTGGGTGTATTGAGGAAACGCTCATAGTGCCCCAGATCGAGATCCGTTTCCGCGCCGTCGTCGGTAACGTAACATTCACCGTGTTCGTATGGATTGAGCGTGCCGGGATCCACGTTGAGATAGGGATCGAATTTCTGGATGGTGACAGAAAAGCCCCTTGCCTGCAGCAGTTTGGCGAGAGAAGCGCACAGAATACCTTTTCCGAGCGATGAAGTTACGCCACCCGTAACAAAGATATATTTGGTCATAGTCGTGTAGTCGTTGTTACGGGGCGCTAAGGTACGTCAGAAACGCGGAGGTCGGGTCAGGTTGGGCAGAAAAAAGTTGGCCTGGTATTTCCAATCAAAAAGCGGCCCGGTGTCCCACACACCCGAGCCGCCCGAAATTGTCAGAATTATGCTTTGAACCACACACACAGCCGTATAGCTACCCTTGTCCCACAACCAGGGCAGCGACGGAGCGCGATGCGTTCAGTACGAATTAATCTACATCGGCATGAAGCGACGGGTTTTCTCCCAGTCTGGGCTCACCTGTTTCACCGACCTTGATGGTCCAGTCCGACATTTGTGTGTGGCTGGAACCTGAAATATCGTCCAGTTGTACGCCCTTCCGTTCAAAGGCCGGCCGGCTCTCTATTTCCACAATAGCCTGTGGGGAATTCAGTTTGACCACTTTCAGTGTGCGGTTCTGCGCCTCCTGCTTTTTGCGCTGTACCTCTTCAATTCGTCTGCGTCTTTCTTCGGGACTGATATCGTCCGGGTCTTCCGTCCTGATAAAAGGATCTCTGCTGGCAGAGGTTCCGTTGCGGATATTCTCTACTGTCTCAATGATATCATCGAAAATGATTTCCATTTTGCTACCGGGTTTCTCGTTCATATTTTCGAAGAGACCACCAAGGGTAACTGACTCGATTGAAGGGCCAGCCTTTACCGGATTCACTCCGTCGGATTCGTCGTCGAGGCCTATCCTCGTACCGGGTTTGGTTTCAGGTTTGGTTCCGGTTTGCCGTGATCCTCCCGGTCTGGAAGAGCGGTCAACTGACTCAAAACCGGTAGCAATAACCGTAACGGAGAGTTTTTCACCCAGCCTTTCATCATAGCAGTTACCCCAGATGAGGTTGGCGTTTTCTCCTGCCTTTTCCTGGATGAACCTGGTAATTTCGAAGATTTCATCCATGGTGGCTTCCTTTCCTCCGGAGGTGATATTGACGAGCAGGTTTTTTGCCCCGTAAATATCATTTTCCATCAGCAATGGAGAGCGCAGGGCTTCATCTGCTGCGCGGAATGCCCTGTCTTCACCTTCCAAGGCAGCGGTACCCATGATAGCAACGCCCGATCCGCGCATGGTCGTATTTACATCCTCGAAGTCAACGTTTACGTAGCCAGGCACCGTGATAATTTCGGCAATTCCCTTGGCTGCTGTGCAAAGGATATTGTCGGCCTGACCGAAAGCCTGTTTGATACCGAGATTTCCGAAGATATCGCGGAGCTTGTCGTTGGAAATAACCACCAGACAGTCAACATTTTTTCTCAGCTCTTCCAGTCCGTCTTTTCCGTTTTCCACCCTTGTTTTACCCTCGAAAGTGAAGGGAAGTGTAACGATTCCGACTGTCAGGATACCGAGCTCCTGAGATGCCTTGGCAATAATGGGAGCAGCTCCTGTACCGGTACCACCACCCATACCGGCTGTGATAAATACCATTTTGGTGCCATCATCCAGAAACCGGCGGATATCCTCGATACTTTCGAGACAGGCCTGTTTACCCCTGCTCGGCTTGTTCCCTGCACCCATACCCTCCGTCAGTGCCTGACCGAGAGAAATCTTGACCGGGACAGGGCTAAGGCCCATAGCCTGTGCGTCGGTGTTGCAGATAGCATAGTCAACACCCACAATACCCTGCTGGTACATATAGGTTACCGCATTCGAGCCGGCACCTCCCACTCCTATTATTTTGATGATGTTTGGTGCATCCTTTAAGAGATCGTGTAACATGTTTATGTTTCATTGAGGGCAGGTATCCGATGTTCAGCGTACATGCCCGTGGTTAATCAATTAACTGGTTTTTTCACGTTGATGTCAATGTCCGGTTCAGCTTCGAACCATAATTTCAGTTTGGCGAAAAATCTTTCCAGCCAACCCGCTATTTCCGGATTGTCTGGATCTATATCGGACGGTGGAAAATTAACATTATCCTTACCCAACTCCTGATTCACCGGTTGCTTGCTCGCCAGCTCCTTGTGTCCGAGCAACAGCAGTCCGATACCCGTACTGTAAATCGGGCTGCCCATCGATTTGTCGTACCCATGCGCGAGGTTGTCAGACGGGAAACCGATGCGGCATGCCATGCCCGTGTGGAAATCGGCCAGTTTCTCCAGATTTTGCAGCAGGGCTCCTCCTCCGGTGAAAACAATTCCGCCAATCAGTTTGCGTTCGTAGCCGCTGCTCCTGATTTCCCACAGGATATAATCGAGCAACTCCTCCATGCGCGCCTGTATGATACGGGCCAGATTCTTCTCGCTTATTTCCTTGTACTCCCGGCCCTTGATACCGGGAATAGTGATTATTCGGTTATCATATACCTCACTGGCAAGGGCAGAGCCGAATTTGACTTTCAGTTTTTCTGCCTGTGGTTGCATAACGGTGCATCCCTCCTTGATGTCGGCAGTAATAACATTTCCTCCGAAAGGTATCACGGCAGTATGCCTGACAAGACCTTCCTGGAAAATAGTGATATCGGTAGTGCCGCCACCGATGTCAACAAGTGCCACACCGCCTGTCTTTTCCTCGTCGCTGAGTACGGCGTGCGCGCTGGCAACAGGTTCCAGTGTCAGATCAGTCGCGTTCATCCCTGCTCTTTCGATACAGCGATGAATATTGTTGATGGCCGTCTGCTGACCTGTGACAATATGAAAATTTACTTCCAGCTTGACACCACACATACCAACAGGATCAATAATACCCTTTTCGGAATCAACTGTATATTCCTGTGGAAATACATGAATGATCTTGTCGCCAGGAGGCAAAACCAGCTTGTACATATCATTCACCAGGCGGTCAACGTCGCGTTGGCTGATTTCGCTGTGATCGTAATCGCGCATGAGCATTCCGCGGTGCTGAAGGCTTTTGATGTGCTGCCCGGCAATACCTACATGTACCCGGCTGAACTTCATACGGGCGCCTTTTTCGCAGATTTCCACTGCCTCTTTGATAGCGCCAACCGCTTTTTCAATGTTTGACACTACTCCGCGCAGTACTCCTGCACTTTCTACCTTTCCGACACCGATGATTTCCAGTTTCCCGTGTGCAGTCATACGCCCTGCCAGACAACAGACCTTGGTCGTGCCAATGTCGAGGGCAACAACTACATCATGGGGTTGTGGGACTAATTCCGACATAATGCATTCGTTTTATTGGTGAGTTCCGATTGGATTTGAGTTTATTTCTGCAGCGTACCGAAACTCATTCACGCGGCAAAAATAATTTATAAAATTTATTGTTTATTAAAAATGAAGCAATGAAACAAATTATCTTGAAAAAACAACTTTTCTGACCATGGTTCCCGCAGCCGTATTGGTACGGAGGATATAGCAACCGGGAGGGATGTTACCGGGCACTTGTACATCAAACTCGCTGTTTTCAAAGGTTTGGGTGTACAATATACTGCCTTTCAGGTCTGAAATGGTCATAACACCCTGTTGCGCCTCTCCCGACCCGATACTTACCCGCAGATAACCGCCGGAGGGCGCCGGTGAAACGGCCAGCCTGGAGGGTGCATACTCCTGTTCCTTGGTGGAGGAGGAGGCGCCGGCCACACAATTATCGCCCACGCCTTTGAACACAAACAGTCCGTTCTGCATATCGGCGATCAGTATATTGCCGGAGGGCAGGAACGGATTAACCCCCCAGGCTCCCTTGTAACTCGGACCGTCAGGCTCCGTGGATGTATCGTAATACAATACCCGCTCCACATTCAGCGGATCGCTGATATCATATACCTGCAGTCCGTCGTAATAATAGGACACATACAGGTAGTTACAGGCAACCAGCGGATTATGCGGTATCTGTGTGGGTGTTGAAGCGGCGTTGTAACTGTCAACCACCTGCATATCTTCGAAATCCTGCACATCTACGGTTTTTACCGGCGATCCGTGGTTTTCATCCGCCATGAAGTAATATTTCCCGTCTTCCGAGCGCCAGCCGGAGTGATTGTAGCCCTGACCTGGATAACCGGTGAGCGTACCGAGCAACTTTGGCTGAGAGGGGATACTAAAGTCTGCCACACACATTCCGGCGTCTCCGGCATCCAGGAATGCCGTATCGCGGTTCACATACCCGTCGTGTATGTGCCCAAAGCTGAATCCCTGAATATTATTGAACTTGCGGATATAGGTCGGCTCCTCCGGATTGGCGAGGCTCAGTACGGCCATTCCGCCATATCCATACGCCTGACCACCGCCGAACACGAATGCATACAGCCGCGCACGCGCAGTATCCACGAAGATATTGTGCGTAGTGACGATGATCTGATTCGAGTTGTAAACCAGTCTGACAGAGTCCGGCAGGGTGGATACATCCATGACCTGCAGACTGCTGGCGCCCTCATCGCACACACCATATATATAGTTCTTGTAGGTCTTGTAGTCGCGGTGAATGATACCGGCGCCCTGTGCCTTTCCTGGCACAAAGTCGGCCTGAAACGGATTTTCAGGGTCGGTTACGTCAATGAAGTGCGTACCCATGGTAGAGCCCAGCACAGCATATTCGTGACCATTTACGGCCACACTCCACACCTCGTTGTACCGGTTATTGTAAGCGGCAGAACCGATGATGGCAGGATCGTCCCAGCGACCCAGCAACGTCGCCTGTTGCGCCTGTGCCTGCACGAGTGCGGGTACGAGGAGAAGCAGTGTGATTTTCAATATTTGTTTCATAACTCCATGGTTAGTGTCAGTATCTGTTATTTGCAGACAATCTGACCATTGAATTTCAGGTTGATGGACCGGTATTTTCTCCAGCCTGCGCCGGGCATACCTTCCCTGTAAAAAATTTTGAGCCGGCGGAACTTGTCGTCCAGCCTTCTCACCGAACCGAGGATTATCTGCTGATCTCCGACCAGGGGGGCCATGATGAATTCGCCACCGTTGGTCACGTGTATCTGCTGTATAAATCCGTTCAGGAACTCGTCTGATTTCAGCGTCTGCGCCAGTTTGAAGAGATCTTTCAGGGTACTGCTCTTCCTTCTGGTGATAAAGTCGGTCTGATACGGCGATATATTTCCTGTTGCCACCAGCGCTCTTGCAGCGAAATTTTTACTCGGCGGCATCTTCACTCCGTTTTCATCCAGATAATAGTTGTTCCCGTTGTTGTCGAGTATTCTCAGAACGGGCTCTCTTTGCTCCACCTTGATCCGCAGTATGTTGTGCTGATCTACATACACCTCTGCATTTTTTACGAACGGATCATCCTCGAGGAGTGTTTCCACCCTTGTCACATCAATTTCATCCAGTCTGTACCGCGTCAGGTCGCTGTCGAATGTGCGCAGCATGGCTGACCTGATATCTTCCTCACTGATCAGCTTGTCGCCGCCTTCCAGCGGTGTAACGGTGATGACCGTATCTTCAATTTCCCCTTCCTTTTTGAGCTGTACAGCTATGAACAGTCCGAGACCCACAATCAGGAGAAACAGCAACCAGATGATACGGTCGTACCGGATTTTGGGCAATCTGATCATTCACTGTACTTTTTGGGGTTTTCAATTGGATTCAATCAGGTTTTTCAGGGGTTCCACCAGGGTATCTATATCTCCGGCACCCATTGTGATGAGTACTTCCGGACGGTTGTTTTCAATCAGTTGCAGGAGTTCGCTCTTCTGAACAAGTTCTCTGCTGCCGAGGGTCATTTTCGCCAGCAGCATTTCGGAAGTAATGCCCTCTATCGGCTGTTCTCTGGCCGGATAAATGGGTAACAGCAGACAGTTGTCGAGTTTGTCGAGTGCAGCAGCAAACGCATCCGCGAAGTCGCGTGTGCGCGAGAACAGGTGCGGCTGAAACACGCCGGTGATTTTTTTGCCGGGATACATCAGTCTCGCTGCAGCAATGGTTGCCTCCAGTTCGGCCGGATGATGGGCATAATCATCCACATACACTGTCTTTTCTGTGCGTGCAATGACTTCAAACCTGCGTTTGGCACCTTTGAATTCGCGAAGTGCACTTGCTATATTTTCGGGATTACCACCAGCCAGCAGGGTCGAGGCTATGGCTGCCACCGCATTTCGCACATTGTGCAGTCCCGGATACGGGAGTTTCAGTCCGGACAGCTCGCGTGGCATTCCCGGATAATCTGTTTGCAGGTCGAACACCATAAACCCGTCTTCTGCCCGGATATTCACTGCCCTGAAATGGCCCCGGTCTGTCCCGAATCGAAGAGCACCCGGCACCTCCATATCAACATGGTTTTCCAGCAGCAGTACCCCACCCTCTTTTACCTGTGTTGCAAACGACTGGTAACTTTCCCGCACGCCTTCCTCGCTGCCGTAAATGTCGAGATGATCGGCGTCAATCGAGTTGATCACGGCAATTTCGGGGTACAATTGCAGGAATGAACGGTCGTACTCATCCGCTTCCACTACCACCCACTCACTCTTGCCCTCCACGAAATTACTGCCGAGGTTGCCGGAAATTCCACCCAGAAACGCGGAGGCATCTATCCCGCAGGAGCGCATCAGCCAGGCTGTCATGGTGGATGTGGTAGTTTTACCGTGCGTACCCGCCAGTGCTACACATCGTCTGGCCTTGCTGATGATACCAAGCACCTCGGCGCGCTTTTTCACCGGATAACCGCGGTCGAGGAACCAGTTCAGCTCGGTGTGGTCTTTGGGTACTGCAGGTGTATAGACGACCAGATCAACGCCCTCCGGGATATACGACACATCGTCGGTGTAGTGAATCTGCATACCCTCATCAGCCAGTGCGCGGGTCAGCGGTGTTTCCGTGCGGTCGTAGCCGTGTACCTCCATGCCGTGCAGCAGGAAGTAGCGGGCCAGCGCCGACATGCCGATGCCGCCTGTGCCGATGAAGTATATTTTATTCAGATCGTTCATTTTCAATTTTGTTGGCTTTTTACGGGGTTTTCCAGTATATTTTTGAAAAAACCGAGATAATGTGCAGCTGCCTTTTCCCAGGTGAAATGGCCGGCCCATTGCTTCAGTCTTTCCTTTTTTCCCGGATCATTATCGTATTCACTGATTCCTTTCCGGTAGGTTGAAATAATTGTCGCCGGTTCAAAGTCCTGAAAATAATACGCTTCTGCTCCTCCGACCTCCGGCAAACTGGTTAGTGCCGACAGGAATACCGGTTTTCCGGCCGACATGGCCTCCAGCACCGGCAGTCCGAATCCTTCGGCCAGAGACGGGAACACCAGTGCCCTGCAACCAGCATATAACACGTTCTTTTCCTGCTCCGTTACAGCTCCTGCGAACTGCAGCCTGTCTGAAACACCCATTTCCCCCGCAGCTTCTTCGAGTTTTGCTCTGTGTCCGTGCACATCAGGCCCTGCAATTACCCACCGCAATTCCGGCTCTGCCACGAGCAGCGGGAGCGCCACCGCGTAGTTTTTCAACGGGTGAAGTCCGATAGAAAACAGATAAGGCGCGGCCGCAGGTTCGGTTTTACCAGCGCTCACAGGCGAAACTCCGTTGAAGATCACGCGCTCGCACGTGTGCGCGGGTACCTGCAGGTGACTTTTCACCTGTTCCTGTACAAATCCCGAAATATATACCAGTCCGCTGCAGCGGTCAATTTTTCGCTGTAACTGACGCGTTTTCCGTTTTTTCCGCTCCGGCGAATAATCAGGACGCTCCAGATAATTCAGGTCGTGCACCGTCATGCTCACCGGTGTGCCTGCAGCGGACGGCCAGTACGGCGAATCCTGGTGCATGCAATGCCACAAATCAGCCACCGTATTTACTCCCAGCCACCGGTGATACCACCTGGCCGGTACACATTCGATGTCTGACCCTGACTCATCTTTAGTTTTCAGTGGCATATAGCCGCTGAAATGGAAGCCTGTGCCCTCTTCTGCAGAGGACAGCGCAGCACTCAGACGGAGGCAGTATTGCCCCAGTCCGGAGTTCAGATTGCGCAGGCGTTCCATTTCAAGCGTTATATTTTTCATCTTCAACAATCAATTCCAGCCAGTCTCAGTGCTTCACGGGCGATGCGGTCGGCGGCATCGGGTCTTCCGAGTTGACGAATACTCTCGCCGAGACTGAAGGCGAGAGCGTCGTTTTCAAGTATCAGAAATGCTTCTTTCAGCATTTTTTCCGCTGCCTCTGCATCTCTGACCAGTCGGGCAGCTCCTTTTTCCACCAGTGCGAGGGCATTTTTCGTCTGATGATCTTCCGCTACGTTGGGCGAAGGCACCAGTATGACCGGTTTTCCCACCAGACAGAGTTCGCTGATACTCAGCGCTCCGGCCCTGGAAATGATAACATCGGCGGCAGCGTATAACAGGTCCATCCTGTCAATGAAGGCGCTCATCCGCACGTTAGGCAGTTGAGCGGTGTCCGATTCACCGTAAATTCCTTCGTAGAATTTACCGCACTGCCAGAGTACATTCACCGGACTTCCTTTCAGCGAATGGTGTGCTGCAGCCATTGCCTCATTGATGGTTCTTGCACCCAGACTACCTCCGATGACCGCGATGGTTCTCCACGCCGGATTCAGTCCGTAATGAGCCACAGCTTCCCCGCGTTTTTTGTCCAGATCAAGAATATCGGATCTCACCGGATTTCCGGTGAAAACAATCCTGCTCTTGTCGAAGAACCGTTCCATTTGCTCGTAAGCCACACATATTTTGCCGGCTCTTTTGCCCAGCAACTTGTTCGTGACACCGGCGCAGGAATTCTGCTCCTGTACCAGCGTCGGTATTTTCATTCTCTGCGCAGCCCTCATCACCGGTCCGCTGGCATATCCTCCTGTTCCGATCACCACATCCGGAGCGTATTCAGTTACTATCCGCCGCGCCCGTCGCAAACTGGCAATCAGCTTGAAGGGGAAGGCCAGATTCTTCAGACTCAGGCTCCGCTGAAAGCCCGCGATGTTCAGTCCCACAATCGGATAGCCGGCCTTTGGCACGCGCTCCATCTCCATCTTTCCATTGGCTCCCACAAACAGAAACCCGGCATCCGGTCTGAGCCTTTTTATCGCATCAGCTACGGCGATGGCCGGGAAAATATGTCCCCCGGTGCCTCCGCCTGTAATCATTATTTTCAATTTGCCGTCGTTCGACATGTCTTGACGAGTTGGGGTGCAACACCCGCGGTTAGGAACTTTATTCTAATGACTCGATATACTTGCTCACGCTCAGTATGATACCGAAAGAGACGCAGGTAAACAATATGCTTGTTCCGCCCATTGAAATGAGTGGAAGTGTCAGTCCTGTAGCTGGAACCAGGTTCACATTCACTGCCATATTGGCGAGCGCCTGTACCGTAAGCATCAGACTCAGACCTATGGAGAGGAATGCGCCGAACGCTTTGGGACTTCTTGAAACCATTTTTACACTCCTGAAAAAGAGCAGAACATACAGAAACAGAATGATTGTGCCTCCGAGCAATCCGTACTCTTCACAAATAATGGCATAAATGAAGTCGGCATGTGCATACGGCAGAAAATTCCGGATGATGCTGTTTCCCGGTCCCTGACCGAATACACCTCCTCTTGCAATGGCTATTTTCGCCTGCTGCACCTGGTATCCGCCGTCGCTGGCGTTGGCAAATTCATCTATTCTGGAAATCCATGTATCCAGGCGTACAAATCCGCTGTCGGGGTACAGTTTCCCGATAGCAATCAGCAGGGCGAGCACCACGATTCCCATCATTCCGAGCAGAAGAATATATTTCCAGCTTACCCTTCCGATAAACATCAGGGTAATGGAAGTGGCAAAAAGCACAGCTGCCGTACTGAGGTTGGCGGGTGCAATCAGGCCGCAAATAATGACAACGGGCTCCAGCAGGGGCATAAATGCATCTCTGAAACTGGTAATATACTCCTGCCTGCGCGTGAGCTCCCGCGCCAGATAGATAATCAGTGCCAGTTTGGCGAACTCCGACGGCTGAATACTCACACCACCTACGCTCAGCCACCGGGAAGCATCGTTAATATTCCGGCCAAAAGCCAGTGTTGCCATGAGCAGCGGAATAACGACCACAATCAGCACGGGTGCCATCCGCTTGTATTGCAGGTAGTGCAGCAGGTGGCACAGGTAAATCATCACGAGCCCGAACGCTATAATGACCATGTGCTTGACCAGGAAAGCCGTGGTATCACCGTCGCGGGAACGCCACGCCTCCCAGCCCGAAGCGGAATATACCGCCACGATGCTGAACATACTCAGCACGGCGATGATCATCCATATGGTACGATCGCCCCTGAGTTCTGCTTCTATGCGTGCTCCAAGTGACATAAATCAGTTATTCAGTTTCATGACTGCGGACTTGAACTGGCGGCCGCGGTCTTCATAATTCAAAAAAAGATCAAAACTGGCACATGCGGGACTGAGCAGCACCGTGTCACCCGGAAGGGCAAATCCTGCTGCCGCTTTCACGGCCTCTGCTGCACTGCCTGTTTCAACCAGGGGTTTGTTCAGGCTGCCGAATGCCTCCCTGATTTTGCTGTTGTCGAGCCCCATGCACACGATAGCCCGCACTTTTTTCTTCACCAGCGGCATCAGCGGCGAGTAGTCGTTGCCCTTGTCCTGACCACCCACAATCCAGACAGTCGGTTCTTCCATAGCCTGGAGTGCATAGAAGGTAGAATCCACGTTGGTGCCCTTCGAGTCGTTGATCCAGGTGACGCCACCGGTGACCGTCACTTTTTCGAGGCGGTGTTCCGGGGGCATGAAGGTGTCGAGCCCTTCCTGAATTTTTACAGGATCAGCTTTGAGCAGATGTGCCACGCGAATGGCGCACACGGCATTGAACATATTGTGAGGGCCCCTGAGGTTACCGGTTTTCATGTCAAATCGGTTCACCCCCACCCGGATACTTCCATTTTTAAAGAAGCCTTTCCGGATGGGAGTTGATTTTAAACCTGAGGCGGGGGCCTCAAAAAATTCTGCGATTATCGGGTCGAACCCGTTATAAATGAACTTGTCGCCCCGCTTCTGATTCATGCATATTCTGAATTTGGCGCGGGCGTAATTTCCAAGGGTATAGTCGTAGCGATCGAGGTGGTCGGGTGTGATATTGAGCAACAGGGCGATACGGGGCCTGAACTGCTGAATATCGTCGAGCTGAAAGCTGCTCACCTCCAGTACGAAGACACGGTCTGCAGTGGCTTGCGACGGATGGAGCAAATCGTCGAGCACCATGGCTGCGAATGAATTACCCACATTTCCGCCCTTTCTGACGTTCAGTCCGGCAGTGTGCAGCAGGTGGTAAGTCAGTTCTGTCGTGGTGGTTTTGCCATTTGTACCTGTTATGGCAACAATCGTACACTTGCCGGCATGACGGTATCCGAGTTCGATTTCTCCGATGACGTTGATACCGCGCGCGCGCACGGCCTTCATTACATCGGATTTTTCCGGGATACCGGGGCTTTTTATGATTTCATAGGCATTCAGAATGAGATCCATGGTGTGGGTTTTCTCCTCCCACGGAATACCGGCTTCATCCAGCGCTTTTCTGTATTTCTCCTGAATTGCTCCCTTGTCGGATACAAATACGTCGTATCCCAGATGGCATGCCAGCAAGGCTGCCCCGGTTCCGGATTCTCCTGATCCCAATATGACGATTCGTTTTTTCATCCTGCCAGAGATTGTTTACCTGATTTTAAGGGTGATGATGGTGGCCGCTGCCAGAAGGATCTGGACAATCCAGAAGCGCACGGAGATGGTCACTTCATGGTAGCCCTTTTTCTGGTAGTGGTGGTGCAGGGGCGCCATCAGGAATACCCTGCGTCCCTCGCCGTATTTCTTTTTTGTCCGTTTGAACCACCACACCTGTATAATAACCGAGAGATTTTCCACAAGGAAAACTCCGCACAGCAGAGGTATCAGCAGTTCTTTCCTGAGCACGATAGCCATGGCAGCAATAATACCGCCGAGTGTCAGACTGCCCGTATCGCCCATGAATACACGCGCGGGAAACACATTATACCACAGGAATCCGATACACGCACCGAGGAGGCAGGCAGCATAGATGACCATTTCACCTGTATTGGGCAGGTAGTAGATATGGAGGAAATCGGCTGCCACCGAGTTGCCGCTCACGTACGCCAGAATACCGAGTGCCATGCAGACTATAGCCGACACCCCGGCCAGCTGACCATCGAGTCCGTCGGTCAGATTGGCGCCGTTGCTCACAGCGGTAATGACGAAGATGCTCATGATGACAAAGAGAATGGAACTCAGGTCGCGCGCATTGTCGCCAAGGAACCAAAGCAACCTGGAGTAGTCCAGTTCGTTGTTCTTGACAAAAGGTACATTGGTGATGGGGGCTTTGGCATATACCATGGTAGTGAAAGTTTGTTCACCACCCGGATTTTTCACCAGAATAGTATCGGTCACGGTATAACCGTGTTCCGCGGCGACCTGTGGAGTCATTCTGACTACCACATTGTCGTTTAGCAGCATGGTAATGCCCACAATCAGTCCGAGACCCACCTGGCCCATTATCTTGAAACTGCCTTTCAGTCCCTCCTTGTCCTTCTTGAATACCTTGATATAGTCGTCTATGAAACCGATGATAAACATCCATAGAGTACTGACGATCATCAGAATGATATACACATTATTGAGGCGGGCGAAGAGCAGTACCGGCAGCAACGTGGCTGCCACGAGGATAATACCGCCCATAGTGGGTGTACCGGCCTTGATATTCTGTCCGGAGAGTCCGAGGTCGCGCACCGTTTCACCAATCTGCAGTTTACGGAGCTTGTCAATGATGCGCTTGCCGATAATCATGGAAAACAGCAATGCCAGCAGCATGGCAGCTCCTGCCCGGAACGAGATATACCTGAACAGACCTGCGCCGGGCAGGTCATAATGTTGTTGCAGGTATTCGAACAAGTGTACTAACATGCTTTGTGGTTGTTGATTACATGATGAATGAGTTCAGTGCGGTTTTTTGTTGTCAGTCGGGGAGGAAAGTGGTGTGGGGGCGATGTTTCATCGCCCCGCAACCTCTTCACAATAATAGTCCCTCCACTATTATATCTTCAGCGTCAGACATGACGCATACAGGTCAGAAGAATCTGTTTGTCGTCGAACGGGTATTTCACGCCGCCGATGTCCTGGTATTTTTCATGGCCTTTGCCGGCTACCAGTATTATATCGTGTTCTCCGGCCAGTCTTACGGCCGTTTTAATAGCCTGTTCGCGGTCCTGAATCACGAGTGTTTTCATTTTGTCTGTCTCTTCGAGGCCCGCTTCCATATCCCTTAAAATGGCCGCGGGGTCTTCAGTTCTCGGGTTATCGCTGGTCAGGATAACCTGATCGCTGAACCGGGCGCACATGCTGGCCATGAGCGGACGCTTGGTTTTGTCTCTGTCTCCGCCGGCACCGGTTACGGTGATTATTCTCGACTGTTTTTTCTTCAGCTTTTGAATCGTTTCGAGCACCTTTTCGAGCGCGTCGGGCGTGTGCGCGTAATCCACGATACCGATACAACCTGCCTTTGCAGGGTGTTTTACATAATCGAACCTCCCTTCAGCACCCGGAAGATCGCTCAGGGCCGTCAGGGCCTCCATTTTGTCCACACCGAGCAACCGGGCTACCCCGTAGGCAGCTGTCAGGTTGGCGGCATTGAATTCGCCGATCATTCTGGCGTGCATCTGACTGCCATCGAGGTCCAGTACCAGTCCGTCGAGATTATTCTCGATAATTCTGGTTTTGTAATCGGCCAGTGACCGGAGCGCATAACTGTATTTTGACGCGGCTGTATTCTGCAGCATCACCATACCGTTGCGGTCGTCGGCATTGGTCAGTGCAAAGGCCGGTGCAGTCAGGTCGTCAAAGAACTTCTTTTTGGCATCCCGGTAATTGGCGAAGGTGCCGTGATAGTCGAGGTGATCGTGGGTCAGGTTGGTAAATACCGCCCCGGTGAACACGGCACCTGCAATTCTTCGCTGGTGCACTGCGTGACTGCTCACCTCCATGAACACATGAGTACATCCGCAGTCGGCCATTTCCCGCAACAGCTCGTGCAGCCTTACAGCATCCGGAGTTGTGTGTGTGCTTGGAATAACCTGTTCACCGATTCTGTTTTCGACCGTTCCGACGAGTCCGCACTTGTAACCCAGCCGGGTGAACAGCTGCCAGAGCAACGTCACCGTGGTTGTTTTTCCGTTCGTGCCGGTTACTCCCACCAGTTTCAGGGAGGAGGAAGGTTGACCGCAGAATGCGGAAGCCATGACGCCGAGCGTTTCGGCCGAATCGGCTACATACACAGCGGTAACACCAGGAGGCACATCGGGGAGCGACTCGGCTACTATGGCCGAGGCACCGTTAGAGACAGCATTTTCAATGAACTCATGTCCGTCGGTCGAGACGCCGCGCACAGCCACGAACACATCGCCGGGCTGAACAGCGCGCGAATCGAAACGGATCCGACGGATTTCGACATCGGGGTTGCCCTGAAGAGCCACCACCGTTACTTGTCTGATTAATTCGCTGAGCGTCATTCTGATGATTATTTTTATTATTCCAGGTAAAGAACGCAGGTGGCGCCTCGGGCAACCGTGCCCGGTTCGAGGCTCTGACGCCTCACTTTGCCGACACCCACCACCTTTACCTTGCAATTTCTGTTTTCCAGCAGATACAGCGCATCTTTCAACCCCATACCCACCACCGACGGCACACTGCTGTTGCTGATACTGCGCCTTTCCAGTCGGGCAGAATCGTTTGCCGCGATCAGCACCGACCAGTCGCTCCCGTTTTCACCGGTATATTTGTAATTCATTCCGAGCCAGTCGAGCGCCTTTTTCAGTTCATTCATGGTGCCTGCATCGCCGTTGGGCATCAGCGCAGCCTGAAGATTTTTCTTTTCCCCGGCATTGACAGGCGTTTGCAGTTCGGCTTTCATGGAATAGCAACGCTCGGCAATGGCCTTGAAAACCGGTGCTGCCACTTCAGCGCCGTGGTATCCGCCAGCCTGAGGTTCGCTGATGACCACAATGCAGGAATAAACAGGATTATCGGCCGGAAAAAACCCGCAGAAAGCAGCCTGGTGACCAATTCCGGCGCCGGCCTGAAAGTGATGGTAATTCAACTGAGTGGTTCCTGTTTTGCCAGCCATCGGAAAGTGCTCAGACCGGATTCCGGAAGCCGTTCCGGACAATACCACTTCTTTCAGCAGCTCCCTTGCCTTCCTGATGGTGGTTTCTGACGCAATACTTCTGCTCACCACTTTGGGCTGAAACTCCTTGATAACCTCTCCGTACCGCTCCGTGCGCTGAACCAGCCAGGGCTTCATCATGCGTCCGTTGTTGGCTACTGCATTATAAAATGCCAGCATTTGCAGAGGCGTTACAAGCAGTTCATAGCCGATACTCATCCAGGGCAGCGTCGTACCCGACCATTTCACCTTCCGGGGATCCTTGATCAGGGGTGCATCCTCGCCACCTATTTCTATATCCGTCACCTTGTCAAGCCCGAATTTAACGAGCTGGTCGTAAAAAGCGGACGGATTGGCCCCGAATGCCTGTTCTATCAGCGTGGCGGTGCCCACGTTACTCGACTGTGCGAACACCTGCTTCGCCGTCATGAAATCGAGTCCATGCTGGTGTGCATCCTGCAGTTCCTCACCGTGGAAATTCTTTTTCCCGCGATAAACGGGTACGGCGGCATCAAGTGCGGGCAGCTTGCCTTCTTCCATCATGGCCATAAAAGAGGCCAGCTTGAACATGGAGCCCGGCTCTACCCTTTCCCCCACAGCGTAATTGTATGTCTCCCACCATCCGCCATCTTCCGTCTTGCCGATATTGGCCAAAGCCCTGATTTTGCCTGTTTTCACCTCCATGACAATAGCACAGCCGTGATCGGCATTGTGCGTCTGACAGGCTTTCAGCAGACTGTTTTCCGCTACATCCTGAATATTGATATCCAGCGTGGTGACAATATCATCGCCTGCTTCCGGTTCAATTTCTGCCAGATCGCTGACCGGCAGATAAACATCTCCTGAGACCCTGATGACCAGTTGTTTTCCCTCTCTTCCTTCCAGCACCCCGTTAAAGGCGCCCTCCAGTCCGACAGGCATGGCTCCCTCGCGCGTGTAGCCGATGGTGCGTTGTGCGAGGAGGCGGAAAGGTCGCTCACGGCGATTCGTCTGCTCGAGAATAAAGCCCGCCTTGCGCCCCTCCCTGAAAATGGGAAACCTCTTGATCTGCATGGCTTTGGCGTAGGGCAATTCCTTGGCGATCAGGACATAGCGGGCCTTTGAATCGGGCGTTCTCAATTCCCGGAGCCAGTTGGCATAGGCGCCCGGCGATTTCTGCCGGTCCACATAGGTTGAAAGCAGCCAGCCCAGACTGTCCACGGCCTGATTATTGAAAATCCTGTCGGTGAGACCCTCTGCTTTCGGGTCGAAATGAATGTCAAAGAACGGCAGCGAGGTGGCCAGCAGCGAGCCGTCGTCGGCCAGAATATTGCCCCGCTGAGAAGGCGCATCCACCCATTTGACGTACAAACTGTCGGCTTTGGCTTCCCACCTGGCTGCATCACGCACACTGATCTGGAACATCCTCAAAAAAATGGCAAACGTCACCATCACCAGGCCGAGAGCGACCAGGTATGCGCGGACGAGCACCTCATTTTTGATGTTCAGCATACGTTTTAATCCGGTTTAACTTCAATTACCTTTACTCCCGACGGGGCCAGATCCAGTCCCGCCGACTCAAGGCTCAGATCCATCTGGCTCTGCATGGATTTGTACATCGTTTCACTTTTGATGGCCGTGTACTCCCACTTGAGCTCCTTCATCTGTTTCTGGAGCGACTGAATACGCCTTACCCCTTTCTCTGCGTAATGGGCGTTGGCGATGTAGATAATGACCAGAAAACCCAGGAACAGCACAAACTGGAAATTGCCAAACACCAGATTCGTGGTGTGTTGGCTTACATTCAGTGCGTTCAGTATTTTATTGGCCATTTTCCTGTGTATTATCGTTTTACTGCTACACGGAGCCTCGAACTTCTGGACCGTGCATTTCTTTTCAGCTCTTCTCCGCCCGGCTCCACCGGTTTTTTGGTGAGTACCTCCCACGGACGTTCGATATTTCCGTAGAAGTCCTTCACCGGCTCGCCCGATACATTGCCCGATTTCAGAAAGTTCTTGACCATTCTGTCCTCCAGCGAATGGAAGGTAATGACAGCGAGGCGGCCTCCCGGCGCCAGCATATCATAAGCGCCTTCCAGCATACTCTTCAGCGCTCCCAGTTCATCATTCACCTCCATCCTGAGCGCCTGAAACACCTGCGACAAATACCGCATCCGGTCGCCCATGAAATATTTCTCGCACAGGGCAGCCAGCTCTCCGGTTGTTTTGAATGGCTGCGCCTCCCGGTGCCTGATCACCGCCTCTGCCAGTGTTTTTGAATTCCGCACTTCTCCCAGCTCGCTGAATATCCGTTGCAACTCCTGTGCACTGCGGCTGTTCAATATATCCGCGGCCGTTTCCCCCTCCCTGACATCCATGCGCATATCAAGCGCTGCATCAAATCGGTATGAAAATCCGCGTTCGGCACTGTCGAGCTGGTGACTGCTCACCCCGAGGTCGGCCAGAATACCGGTGACCGTACCCGGCCTGACGCCCTCCGCGCGCAACATGCGCCTGATTTCCCTGAAATTAGCGTGGATGATGGTAAAATTGGGAGCATCTGTGAACGAACCGGCATTACTCAACGCGTCTGCATCCTGATCGAAGGCATAAAGATGCCCGCCGCCATTCAACTGCTCCAGGATTAAAGCCGAGTGACCTCCCCCTCCAAACGTGGTATCTATGAATATGCCGCCGGGATTTACCTGCAGCCACTCAACAGATTCATTCAGTAGTACGCTTATGTGGTACATAAGTGGGGGTTTAGCACTTTATTGGTATCAGTTACTCAGAATCCCGTGATATCCATATCTCCCACCCCGTTCGCACCACCACCCATAACCTGATCGGCCATATTGGCGAAGTTGTCCGACTCTATCGCGGCAACACTGGCATACTGCTCGGGCGACCATATCTCTATGCGGTCGTCCATGGCTACCAGTACAGCTTCCTTGTTGATTTGTGCATAATCCATAGAGGGCTTCTGCAGCAAGATCCTGTCGGCACTGTCGGTTGTCACCGGATAGGCTCCGAGGTAAAAAGAACGAACGAAAGCGCGATTGGTCTGATTAAAACGATTGAGACGACTCAGCTTTTCGGCGATTGCGTCCCAAACCGGCTTGGGATAGAGTGTCATACATTTCTCGAATCCCCGGTTGATTACAAACTCGTAACCCTCGCCGTCGGGCTTCTCTCCCAACTGGCGCAGCAGCGCTGACGGAACGCGCAAACGGCCCTTTTCATCAAGGGCCACCGTATATTCTCCGATCAACTGCATAACGGGTTTTACAATTTTTGAGGAATGGCAACACGTTCACAAAATGACTCTGCGCAATACCATTCACCGCCACAAATGTAGTCACCTTTCCCACTTTTTACCATATTTGCCCACAATTTCCCAAAAATATTTTTTTGTGTTTAAAAAAAATTTTTTAGTTGCTTTTTAAATTATTGATTTTCAATATTATGGTTAAAATACAAATTTTTATTTAAAATTTATTGTTTTATTAAATTTACCTGTAAAAAGTGCTGAAAATTCCGATTTGACCGGATTCATACCGGGCATGTCGTTAAACATGAGGATTCCGGCCACCGAAAACCGGCGAAATTCTATCCGGTGGTAAAAAGTGGTAAACCGCCTTTCCTTCCCTTTTTGTCTGGAGCAGGCGGGCCTCCGGTTTGAACAGACCGTGGGTATCTTCCTTTAGATAATCCGGAATCCAATGCACTTTACTATATTTGCGTCAGTTTGTTTTTTAAGAAACTTTTCTACTGTTTTCCAATGAGAAATCTGCTCCGTATTCTGTACTTTTCTGTTCTTGTCACCAGTCCGCTCTGGATGGGCTGCCGCACCGGCTGGGCTGGTCCAGACCTCGAAGTGGTTTGGCGTCTTGAGGAAAACGCGACCAAAGAGGATAAAACTTCCCACACGGCCGTTTTCTATATCATTAACCGCGGCCGCTTCGCGCTCAGGGGAAACTCCTGGAATATGTACTGGAATCAGGCACCGCGACTGGTAACCGGATCCGAAGGACCTGCCCGCGTGCAGAATATCAACGGCGACTTCTACCGCATGACCCCCTCCGACGACATGTCGCTTGCTCCGGGCGATACCGCTGTTGTCAGATATGTGTCTGAAGACTATGTCATCAAAGTTTCTGACGGACCGCTCGGACTGTATATTACCTATTCCGATAACGGCGTGGAAAAAACGAAGGCCATTACAAGTTACAAGGTACTGCCCTTTGAATCGGAAGCGCAATATACCCGAAACCCGCGCGACGAGGAGCCATATCCCGATCCGGCATTCCTGTTCAAACAGAATGAAAGACTGGGCCAACTGTCTGAAAATGAACTATTTCCGTTTATTCCGGCGCCTACATCCTGGACGTACGGCAACGGACAGTTTGACCTCGGCAACAAACCGGCAGTGCAGATTTCAGCGGAAACCCGGACGACCGGACAGTACCTGTGCGACGAGCTTGCGAAGCAGTTTGGTCTGCATGTCCGTTTTGCCGACAATGCGGCTATCCGGCTAAGAATCGCAGCCTCCCCGGAAGCACCGGAGGGATACCGGATTTCTGTGTCGCCCGACAGCATCGTGATCACGGGAAATGATGAAAAAGGCGCTTTTTACGGCGTACAATCGCTGCTTTCCATGGTTAAAAAAGAGGCTGGCGGCCATTATGTGGTTCCGGCTATTTCGGTTACCGACAAGCCTGCGTTCGCCTACCGCGGTCTTCACCTCGATGTGTGCAGAAATTTTCAGTCGAAAGAAACGGTGTTGCGCCTGCTCGACATGATGGCCAGGTACAAAGTCAACAAACTGCTCTTCAATCTCACGGAAGACGAGGGTTGGCGCCTCGAGATCAACGGTCTGCCCGAACTCACCGAAGTGGGCGGCCGGCGCGGTCACCTGCAGCGCGACAGCCTGTACCTCGCACCTGCGTACGGCTCCGGCCCCGATCCCGACAATCCGCGCTCACATGGTAACGGTTATTACACCCGCAGCGACTTCAAGCAGATTCTTCGCTATGCGCAACAGCGCCATATCGAGGTGATCCCGGAAATCAATCTGCCGGGGCACTCCCGGGCCGCTATCAGGGCCATGGAACTCCGCTATCAGCGCCTGATGGCCAAGGGTCAGTCCGGCGAAGCCAACCGGTTCAGACTCATTGACCCCGCCGACACTTCGCAGTACCGCTCGGCCCAGGGATACAACGACAATACTACCTGCGTTTGCCGCGATCAGGTTATTCGCTTTTTTGAATATGTACTCGACGACGTGATCAGTATGTACAAGGAGGCCGGTGTACCGCTGAACATGTTCCACACCGGGGGCGACGAGGTGCCCTCGAAGGCCTGGACTGGCTCCCCCGAATGTCGCGAATTCATGGCCAGTCATCCGGAAATCAGGAATAACCGCAATCTGCAGGGACTCTTTTTCGGCCAGATGATTGATGCCCTGAAAAATCGGGGGCTCCTGAACGGCACCTGGGAGGAGGCCGTCATGTCTTTCAACGACGATGGCTCCTGGGCGCCCAATCCATCCTTCGCCAACAGCGGCGTCTATCCTTATATATGGAACAACCTCTGGGGAAACCAGGACCTCGGTTACCGGCTGGCCAACGCAGGCTACCCGGTGGTGCTCTGCAACGTGACCAATTTTTACTTCGATCTGGCCTACAACAAAGATCCGCGGGAGCCCGGCCTGTACTGGGGCGGATTTATAGATACCGAAGACGCTTTCTCCTTTGTACCATACGACCTGTTCCAGTCAACAAAAACCGACGACATGGGCCATGTGTTCGATCCGGCGAAGGATTTTGCGGGAATGGAGCGGCTCACACCTGCCGGCAAACGGAATATTGCCGGACTTCAGGCGCAGTTGTGGAGTGAAACCATCAAGGGTCGCGATATGCTGGAATACTATTATCTACCCAAATTGCAGGGATTTGCCCAGCGCGCCTGGCAGGGTGAACCCACCTGGAGCGGACAGGACGACGCGGCCCGGCTTGCCGACTGGAGCAGATTTTCCCATACGCTGGCATTAAAGGAGCTTCCCCGCCTGACCAACCTCTCGGGGGGATACAACTACCGGATTCCTCCGCCGGGAATCGTTTCAGAAAACGGACAAATCAGTATGAACACAGCATATCCCGGCTTTCAGATACGCTACACCACCGACGGAACCGAGCCGACCAGTTCGAGCGCGGTTTACAGCGGTCCTTTTTCTGCGGATGTGCGGGTAGTGAAAGCTGCCTGCTTTAACGAAAAAGGTCGTTCCGGATTCTCTTCCACAATTCATCTGAGTAAAAAATGAGCGAAACAAACCAAACTGCGCGACTGCTGTCGCTCGACGCCATGCGGGGCTTTACCATCATGGCCATGATTATCGTGAACACCCCCGGGTCTTGGGGGCATGTTTATCCGCCACTGTTGCACGCCTCCTGGAACGGTGCCACTCCCACCGATTATATATTTCCTTTCTTCCTCTTCATCGTGGGCGTATCCATCGCACTGGCTTACCAGCCCCGCCTCGATACCGGAGCCAACAAATCAAGGCTTGCAAAGAAGATACTGATCCGGAGTCTGAAGATATATGCCCTCGGTATCTTCCTCTGGTTGTGGCCCGACTTTGATTTCGGACATATCCGCTGGGTGGGTGTGCTGCACCGTATCGCATTCGTCTTTCTGGCCTGTGCACTGCTGTATCTGTACACCGACTGGCGTACGTGGATGCGCGCAGGCGTGGGCATACTGGCCGCCTACTGGCTTGTCATGGCCTTTATACCGGTTCCGGGAATCGGTCAGCCCGACCTGAGTGCCGCAGGCATGAACCTCGCCAATTATCTCGACAGCAAAATACTCCCCGGTGTACTGTGGCAGAAAACCTGGGATCCGGAAGGCTTCCTGAGTACATTCCCGGCTATTGCAACGGGTATGACGGGCATGATGGCCGGACGTATTATCCTGCACAACAAGGATCTGTATCAGCGAATCACATGGCTGTTTCTTGCCGGATTCGGACTTTTTGTAGCGGGCGGTATATGGGACTGGTTCTTCCCGATTAACAAACATATATGGACAAGTTCCTATGTGTGTCACACATCCGGACTGGCGTTCATGACACTCGCGGCATCCCACCTGGTAGTGGATGTACTTGGCATGGAGCGCTGGACGGCCCCGGGGCGCATTTTCGGATCCAATGCCATTACGGCCTACACACTGGCGGGTATGCTGACGGCTGTATTCTACACCGGCTATTTTGACAAACCGGGACTCAACGAGATGTGGATGAACAGTCTGACCGCCGCCGGTCTGCCGGCCCAACTGGCATCACTCACGTATGCACTGCTGTATGTGGGTATCGTATTTATGCCTGTTTACTGGCTTTACCGAAAGAAAATCTTCATCAGGCTGTGATGTTTGAATACCACGAGAAGGCCAGACTGCAACTTGACCGCATTGTTTCCGTTCAGGAAGAAAAAATACGGGAAGCGGCGGTCTGGCTTGCAGACACACTGATAAACGACCGGATTATCCATACGTTCGGTACGGGCCATTCGCACATGATCGGGCTGGAGCTCTTCGTGCGCGCGGGCGGGCTCGCGAACGTGAACGCGATGCTCGACAGCACCGTTATGACATCGGAGGGTGCCCGGCGCAGTGCCGAAATCGAGCGTATTCCGGGACTGGCAAAAATCATACTGGATCAGCATCGGCTTGCCCCGGGCGACCTGATGATTGTCGTATCGAATTCGGGCAGGAATGCCATGCCCATCGAAATGGCTGAACTGGTTAAAGCGGCCGGCCTCCGCATTATAGCCATCACCTCCCTCGAACAATCGGCGATGTACCCTTCGCGGCACCCCGGCGGCCGCAAACTCATGGATATTGCTGATTTGGTACTCGACAACTGTGTTCCGCCCGGCGATGGGCTCCTGCATATTGACGAGCATCTCACCGGTGCGGCATCGTCGCTTTCAGGTATTTTTCTGGTCAATCTGATTGCTACAGAAGGCATGAAGATAGCGGCCTCGCATGGCGTGAAACTACCCGTTTACTTCAGTCAGAATATTGACGGGTACAGCAACGAGGAGTTGTACAGTATGTACGAACATCGGATAAAACATCTTTGAAAAAGGAAGAATCCTCGATCTGGCTGCATTTCAGCCCGGCACACAAATAACGCGGGCCACCGGAAAATTCCGGTGGCCCGCGCTGAAAAACAAATCATTGACAAAAGCAGGCGAGCATTGAATTATCTCTGTCCTGCTTTTAATCAGGGATTCTGTACACAGAGTTTGTTCACTGCCAGCTCACCCGACGGAATAGGCCAGATATACTCGGACACCGTGGGGAAAATTGCAGCTACGTTGGCTTTGCCGGGGATATTTGCCAGCAAACGCATGCTGTCGAAAGCGCGGAAGCCTTCTCCCAGCAGTTCAACGCGGCGCTCTTTCAGTACAGCTGATGCGAGTGCATCGCCGGAAGCAAAGCTGGTATTGGAGTAAGCACTGCCACCGGAGCGGGTGCGTACGGCATTCAGCAGGCTTACAGCACGGTCGCTGATACCACTGGTACGTGCCTCCGCTTCAGCCAGGTTCAGCAGTACCTCGGCATAACGAATGACCGGAGCATAGTCGAGGTGCTCAGGACCAGCCGGGAATTTGTTCATGTACGGCTTGTTGTTCGTGTTAATGAACACAAACTGACGGCGTGCGTCGTTACCTGCGAAAGTAACTGAATCACCGATAATACCGGCAGGATTGAGCGAGAAATCACCAATACCGCGCGGACCCGGATTGTAGTAGCTTCCCAGACCGTTTTGTGTGCCGGGGAGGTCATTCGTGGTGAACGGCATGGAGAAAATGCTCTCCGTGGTGGTGTAAGGTGTGGTGAACACATTCTTTACAGCGGCCTGCAGTTCATGTGCCACGCCGGAAGCGGCCTTGTAGGGAGCTGCGGCTGGTACAATCTTGTTGGCTTCGGTGATCACATCGCCGTAGCGCTGCATACCCAGGTAAACACGGGTTTTCAGAGCGATGGCGCTGTTCTTGTGCGCACGTGTGGTATTGAGCAGTGCACTTCCGTTGGTAGCGGCCAGATTGGCTTCGGCAAAGTTCAGGTCGTCAAGAATCTGGGCATAGACATTAGCCACAGAGGCACGCTCCAGATCATTATTTTCCGGGCCTGTTTCGGCGCGGAGGCGGAGCGGAACACCGGGTTGAGAGCCGTTGCCGTCTGCATACGGACGGCAGTAGGAGCGGAGCAGTGTGTGGTAGCACAGGGCGCGTACGAAGCGCGCTTCAGCGATGTACTGATTTACCAGTGCGTCATTGTTGACAACTGCGCGGTTAATGTCGGCACCCTCAATGAAGATATTGCAGTTGTTGATCGTTGCATACGCAGCGTTCCAGAGGTTGTTTACCTCGTTGGATGACTCAACTACAGTATGGTTCCATGTCTGGAGACCTGTTACACCGTTACCGGTTTCATTCAGAAACTCCTCTGCGCGGATATCTCCGTAAACGATGGCACGACCGCCATAGAGCTGTCCGCTCTTGAGGTTGTCGTAGATACCATTTACCAGACTCAGGAAACGGTCGGGCGTGGAAAAGATTGTCTTGTCGGACAAACTGTTCAGCGGAGCCGGATCGAGCAGTTCTTTCTTGCAGCTCGTCGGCATCAGAAATGCGCCGCCCAGCAGAAAAAGAACGGCGATCTTTTTATTAAGATGCATATTTTTCATGTTGTCGTGTGTTTGGATTTATTTAGAAACCGAGGTTGATACCTACAGTAAAGGTTTGGGCCATCGGAACCGTATTGCGGTCAACGCCAGGTGAGGTGTTGCTGTTACCGTTGGTAGAAACCTCGGGATCGGTACCTGTGTAATTGGTGAACAGGAACGCATTGGTCACGTTGGCATAAACACGCAGACTGGAGATGCTGGCGCGGTTAAGCACGCTTGCAGGCAGACGATAGCCCAGCGTGACGTTGCGGATACGCAGGAAATCGCCTTTCTCCACGTTCTCAGAAATCGGAATTGCCGATCCGTTGGAAACGTTGTCGCCGAAAACTACACGGGGAATGGAGCCATCAGTATTCTCTTCTGTCCAGCGGTCCATTACATCTGTGTGGTTATTCCAGAAACGCATATCGCGCTGACCGGCCTTGCTACCATTGTAGATGTAGTTGCCACCTGCAAAGTTCATCTGTACATTCAGGTCAACCGGACCGTATGTGAATGTATTATCCCAGCCACCGAACCATTTCGGAAGCGTTGGTCCATATACTTTGCCATCTGCGATGAGCGATACTGCAGAAGCGGTGGCGCCATCGAGGGTTGTCCAGCGAGACTGACCGGCAGGAACAACATGTGAGTACTGAACAACTGTACCATCAGCCTTAACGAAGAGGCGGCGGCCGTTTTCAGCGTTTATACCCTGTGTTTCCACAGCGAAGATACTGCCCACTGATTCACCCTCACGGATGATATTGGAGATTTCGAGACCGGCAGTATTTGAAAGCACGTCGGAACCACCCGAGAGAGAAGTTACTTCGTTGGTCATCAGCGTCAGGTTAACACTGGATGTCCAGTTGAATTTGCCGTTGCGTACGATGTTGCCCGACAGACCGAATTCATGACCCACGTTCTGCATGGATCCGATGTTGATGGCGATAGAGTTGCCCGGGATACCTTTGGAAGGCGACTGCGGAGCATTCTGGATAAGGCCGTCAATCAGGTTCTTGAAGTAAGTATATTCACCCTGGATACGGTCGTTGAACAGACCGAATACCACACCTACATCAGTCTTTTTGCTCGATTCCCAGGTCAGGTTCGGGTTACCGGCTTGTGAGTAGGCGATGGTTGGAGCAGCGCCGTACAGACCGGAGCCGTACAGGCTCTGGGAAGCGAAGTCGCCGATACCACTGTTACCAACAGTACCATAGCTGCCGCGCAGTTTGAAATAATTCACGATATCACCGATGTTCTCTTTCCAGAAAGCTTCTTCAGAGATAGTCCAGCCGGCAGAAGCGCCCCAGAAGATACCTCTTTTGTTACCTGTTGAATAAGCGGAGTATTCGTCCTGACGCACGTTCATGGTCAGGAAGTAGCGGCGGTCGAATTCGTAGTTCAGACGACCGAAGTAAGAGAGCAGGTAGTTCTGTCCCTGGAAGTTGCCGGTCGGGTTGATAGTAGTGAAGTTACCCTGGTAGGTAGTGAAGAAAGGGTCGGCGATGGCAGTGCGCTGAGCACCCCAGCCATTGGTAGTGGTTGCCTGCTCTTCATGGCCCACGAGTACACTGAACTTGTGCATATCCTCGAGTGAGAAGTCGTAGTTCAGTGTGTTCTGGAAGTTCCAGCGCTGATAGTTTACTGTTGTATTGGCAGCGTAGCCGTTCTGACCAAGGCCATCGCCGTGGATTGGCGTCCAGAAAGTGATATTTTCAGCATAAACGTTGTCAATACCGTACTGAGTGCGGAAGTTCAGGCCCTTCAGGATTTCGAGCTGTCCGTAAACAGAAGCCTGAATCTGGTTGGAGAAAGAAGTGTGCCTGTTCAGATCCAGGATAGTAACAGGATTGTAGAAACCTGTCTGCTGTTTGTTTTTACCGCGACCGAGCTGGTTGTTGGAAGCGATGTTGTAGCCGGCATTGCC
>Ga0172373_10001570_pt1 | contig 36962 bp, 27 predicted proteins | sample Lak10m_2_FD_114546 | JGI IMG/M metagenome (GOLD analysis project Ga0172373, IMG submission 114546) | Freshwater microbial communities from Kabuno Bay, South-Kivu, Congo - kab_092012_10m | ecosystem: Environmental > Aquatic > Freshwater > Lake | place: Democratic Republic of the Congo... | reverse complement strand
CTGATCGGCCGTAATGCCCGTCGTCGGCTCATCGAGAATCAACACCTGCGAGCCGGCCAACAACAACCGAATGATTTCGACCTGCTGGCGTTGCCCCACAGTCAAATCACCGATGCGTTGTGCGGCATCCACCGTGAATCCCAACTCAGTAGCAAGTTGCTGGTAGCGCAACGTCAACGCGGGCAACGCGGGCATGGCTACGCCACAAGCGATATTGTCAATAACGGAAAACACGGGGATGTCGAGGGGGTCTTGACCGACCATGCCAATTCCCGCCGCAATGGACTGACGCGGCGTTCCCAACGTGACAGGACGGGTATCAATGGTGACGGCGCCAGCATCCGCTGCGTACACTCCAGCTAAGAGCTTCATCAAGGTACTCTTGCCGGCGCCGTTTTCGCCCAATACACCGTGAATCTGACCCGCAGCAAATTCAACCGAAATGTTGTCGTTGGCCTTGAGTGTACCAAACGATTTACTCAGATGACGAATGCTGACGTGCATTCATGAGCCTCTTTTCTCGGTCAACGACCGTTATGAAATTCATTCACCTGCATCTATCGACATTGTACGAGAAAGTGCACGATAAAAACAAACCGGGCTCCACGATTGTGGAGCCCGGCCTGTATACAGCGCATTAATTGCTGGCGCTCTGACCTTCCATGCCTTCGAGCAATTGTGGCATGTACCACACCTGCTGGTCGGTGGCCACTTCGCCTTCAGCAAGATAGGCACTGCCGTCCTGCAAGTTGATGGGACCGGTCCAGAGATTCAACCCACCAGCCAACTCACCAATAAAGGCGTCCAACCCAGCAGCGGCCTCAGCACTCAGAGCATTGCCCTTCAAGAAACCAATGGCGCTCGTATCGTGGTTGTTGATGTCGCTCCAGTCGGGTGACTGCCACTCCCAACCCTGCTTCCACGTGCCACCCTTGACGTCTACAACCAACTTGCTATATGCCGGGTACCAGTTGAAGTAGGGGACGCCCAAACAAGCGTCTGGACCCTTCTCACAGGCCTTTTCGAAATCGTAAGGCACCGCGAAAACGTTCTGGCCAGCGGCACGCGCCTTGGCAGCCTCAACAATGGCCTCTGGGGTGTCAATGCCCGAGATGACCACATCGTTGCCTGCTGCAAAGAAATCATTGACGACTTGGGTTGGGTCAAGCGTCACACCGGGGATATTGAACCAGAAGCCGATCCAGGTCACCGTGAACTGCAGAGCAGCCGGATCGCCACCACGGGTCTTCTCCCAGCAGTGCTTGGCACCGAGATATGCCGAATTGGTCAAGCGGCGGGTCTCGTCGTTGATCAACGGCCCGACGAAGGCAATTTTGCCCTCGGCGCTCTGCAAGGCGGCCGCACAACCGGCCATCATCTTGCCGTATTCCATGCGACCCATCACGTTGCCCAGATTGGCAGGGGCCTTGCCGGTCAACACATCGTCGCCTGAGGCGTGCATGAACACAACATCCGGATGGGCCTTGGCAGCCTCACGAGTGCCGTCCTTGAAATCGTCTGAATTGGTGATAATCAGCTTTGCACCCTTGCCGACCAACTCGTCGACAACCTGCTCTACCGTCACGTTGGGGCGATCTGCAGGGTTCACCTTGTCAATGTAGACAAATTCGCTCCCCGCAACTTCGGACTCTACGCGCTTGGCAGCTTCGTAGTGTGCCTGACTCCAACCACCGTCGTTGATTGGACCAACCAATACCATCCCAAAAACAAACTTCTCATCACTCGCGGCCGGGGCGCTTGGTTGAGCCGCACACGCACTCATCAGCGATGCCAACAGTGCGACCACGGTCAGCATCATCATGCGTGCCATTCGGCTTTCCATTTGCTGCTTCATGCTACTCCTCTTACCTTACGAATGTAGTTACAATCCCCAAAAATATAAAAAAGGCCGACAGAGTCGACCTTTACTGGGGCGAAACGTTGGTGATGCGACGGTGCATCTACACGTTGTGAATGATGAAACTTGGTTGTTAACATTAAGTATAGATATTTTTAATGGTGTGTCAACCCGAATTGTGCATATATTTCACAATTAGCCGAAACGCTTGAGCGCAAGCGCCATTGCATGCAAAATCTGCTCGAGTCGCTCACGTTGTGTTGCCATGGTCAAGCGCACAAACCCCTCGCCTGCTACGCCAAATCCAGCGCCATCAGCAAGCGCCACTTTGGCATGCGTCTCAAAAAACGCTTTGGCCGGGAGTGGCAACTCGGCCTGCCGACAATCAATCCACGCCAAGTACGTCGCCTCCGCCCGTGTGCTCCGGAGTTGCGGCATGTGCGTACGCAAATAATCCAACGTGAAATCACGATTTGCTAAGTAGTACGCATTGACATGCGCAAGCCAATCGTCGCCATGTTGATAGGCCGCCATGGCCCCCACATACCCGAAGATCTGCGGACTAGCTACTAGCCCTTGCATGGCAGCCGTGTACGTGGCCCGCAATGCTGGGTCTTGAATAATCGCCACACTAAAGCCCAAACCTGGAATATTGAAGCTCTTGCTTGGACTCATCAGCGTAATCGTGCGCCGCGCCACCTCGGGTGACAATGTCGCAATCGGAATGTGTACCGTATCCCCCAACAAAATCTCGGCGTGGATTTCGTCCGAACAAATCAGCATGTTGTTGGCCACACAACGCTCTGCAATGCGTTCCAACTCGTGGCGTTGCAGGGCACGCCCGGTCGGATTGTGCGGATTACACAGCAAAAACAACGCCGTCCTCGAATCGAGATTGGCTTGCATGTCCGCATCGTCGTGCACATAGTACAAGGCGCCCGTGGCATCCTCGGTCAGTTTGAGCTGCGTGTACACCGCCCGTCGCCCTTGATTCAACGGGCCTTTGGCAATCGGACCATAACACGGCGCATGCATCATCACCGCATCCCCGGGTTCACCAGCAATGCGACACGCCACATTAAAGCCGGCCACCACGCCCGGCAGGTAGACCAATTCTTCGGGGGATACACGCCAGCGATAGCGTTGCCAGAGCCGATCAACGATGATGTCTGCCACACGTGGCAATTCCCACAACGCACCAGGCGCCGAAGCATGCCCGATGGCCGCCGTATACCCAAACATGCCGTGTTGTGCACGTGCCACCAGCGCATCAATGACCGCTTGTGGCGGCTTGAAATCAGCTTCTGCAATCCACGCCGGTGTTACATCGGCGGCATACAAGTTCCATTTCACACTGTCGGTATCACGTCGCTCCACCGACCCAAAATCATGCTCTGCCATCGCTGCTCCCCCTAGCAAAAGGCACCCTGCGTGCTACCACGCAGGGCGCCGTCTCACGTCCCTGTCTTAACTCAACGGCTCAAGTGCTAAACGCATGGCATTCAAGCCCTGCTCGAGTAGTTCGCGTGGGCAGGCCATGGTCATGCGCACGTAATTCGCCGTGTGCGACCCGAAATTGCGGCCGTCACCGAGTGCGACACCGAATTTCTGGAAGTATTCCTTCGGATTGCCTTCGATACCGGCTTGGCTACAATCAATCCACGCCAAGTAGGTGGACTCCGGGTTGGTCACTTTCAACTGTGGCATGTGCGTACGAATATACTCAACCGCAAAATCGCGATTGGCCGCATAATACGCCAGCGTTGCATCGAGCCATTCTTGGCCGTGCTGGTACGCCGCAAGCGCACCCACATATCCGTAAATGCCCGCATGTGGCACCATGCCCCCCATCACCTTTTTGTAGGCATCACGCAACGCCTTGTTTTGAATGATAGCAAAGCTAAAGCCCAATCCGGGAATGTTGAAGGTCTTGCTCGGTGCCATCAACGTGATGGTGTGCTGAGCGATCTCCTCTGACAACGATGCCGTCGGGATATGCGTGCGCCCATCCAACACAATATCGCAGTGAATTTCATCGGAGCAAATCACCACCCCGCGCTCGATACACGCATGTGCCATAGCCGTAAGCTCTTCACGGCCCAGCAAGCGCCCCGTTGGGTTATGGGGGTGACACAAGATGAAAATCTTGGTTTTTTCGTCCATGGCGCCTACGAAGGCCTCCATGTCCAACTCGTAGTCGATGACGTTGTTGCCCTTGTCGACCACTTTCAATTCAGCAGTCTGGGTAATCATGTCGTGGTTGGCAGCAGCTCCAAGAATCGGCGGGTAATTGGGCGTCTGCACCAAAACTCCGCCGCCCGGAGTTGCCACTGCGCGCGCTGCAATATTGAAGCCCGTGACGACACCCGGCACGTAGACCAAATCTTCCTCTTTGATGGTCCAGTTGTACAAATCCTGCATTCGCTTGACCAACAGTTTGGCTAATTCGGCCGGAGCACCAGCATATCCATAAATGCCGTGCTGTGAGCGAGCAACCAACGCATCAATGACGGCTGGCGGTGACTTCAGGTCGGCATCAGCCACCCACATGGGCAGGATGTCGTCGCCGTACAAATTCCACTTGATGCTGTCGCCCCCGCGACGATCGACAACGGTGTCGAAATCAAATCGCATGATACACTCCTTGAAATACAATGCCGGTTCCGCCATAGTATACCACTGTATCTCATCGGCACGAATGTATTTCTTACAAGACTCTCTGATATAATAGCCCCGTGAATTGTCGCCGTCTGTAGGAACCATCATGCACCCGTCGCTCATCGCACGCTTTGCCATATTTCGCACCATTTTTCATCGTCTTACCGCACAACCATTCATTCTGTTCGTGGTCTGGCTGGGCTTCACCTGTGCCATTGCTCTCAGCGTGAGCATTCCCGTCTACGCAGAAGCCGCTGGGTATCGCCTCCTGATTAACGCCATCAGCGAAAACCAACCACCGGGCACGCGCCTGCCTCCCTTTTCTCTCATCTTCAAATTCGGCAGTGCCAGCACTCGCCCAATCGCCTTCGCACAGTGGCAATTTGCGGACACCGTGATGCAACGCCTGCCCGATTACGGCTTCGACCTGCCCATGCCACCCGTCATCCGGTATGCGGCGAGCGAAAAGCTCGAAATCCGCTTCCCAGATGCCAAACCGTTGACTCCCTCGGTCACCCAAGCTCGCATCGGCTTCATCACCAACCTTGAATCGCACATCCGCCTAGTCGAAGGCCGCATGCCGGCACCCTGGGACGGCGTAGGCACCTTGGAAGTCATCGTGGCGGAGAGCACCGCCAGCAAAAACACCATCTTGCTTGATGACGTGTATGCCGCCAAAAAGCGCGGGGGCAAGTACGCACTTGCCAGCGACATCCGCATCGTGGGGATCTGGCAACCGCGCAACGACAACGACCTCTACTGGTTCACACCCGCTGCCGCCTATTCCGACGTCTTCTTCGTCTCCGAGAGCACGTGGAGCCAATTCGTCAACCGCCCACCGGCCGAGTTCGTTGAACGCGCCGGTTGGTACGTGCCCTATGACGGCACCGGTATTCGGAGCAACAACACCGAAATCCTCAAAAACGGCATCGTCACCGTCAACACCGAGATGGGCCAGCTGCTACCCGGCGTGGACCTCTTCAAGTCCCCCCTCGAGCAACTCGATCAACAACGCGACGAAGTACGCCAGCTCACCGTCACCCTCTTGTTGTTCGGCGTGCCCCTCATCGGCTTGCTCATCGCCTTCGTCTGGCAGCTCGCTGGCTTGTTGGTAGCCCGCCAAGAGCTCGAAATCGCCGTCCTGCGCAGTCGTGGTGTCACGCGCCAACAACTTCTCGGCATGTCGGCCATTGAGGGCAGTCTGATTGCCGTGCTCGCATTCGTGTGCGGTGTACCACTCGCACTCCTCGTCGCCTACGCCATCGGCCTCACGCAGTCGTTCCTACGCTTTGGGCCACTCAACGTGCCTCCACCAACGCTCCTGCCACAGAGTTGGCTCCACGGCGCGTTGGTCGCAAGTCTCGCCATCCCGGCCATTCTGCTCCCTGCCATGAAATTCACGAGCACGACCATCGTGTCACTCCGGCAAGCACAAGCTCGGCAACTTCAACCACCGTTCATCGAGCGGTTTTACATTGATGCACTGCTCCTCATCCCCGCTTGGTACGGCTATCAACAGCTCTCCGTAGGTGGATCATTGAGCGTACCTGGAATTGCAACCACCGACGCGTTGAGCGATCCATTTCGCAATCCGTTGTTGCTCTTGGCTCCCGCACTGTTCATCGGTGCCACCACTCTGCTCATGATTCGCTTCTTCCCCCGGATTATCCGCCTTGTCACCGTGCTCGGGCAAGCGCTACCCGGCGTGGCCACCATCAGTGCGTTGCGCCAACTTGCACGCAACCCGAACACGCTCCGTGGCCCGATTTTGCTCCTCATCCTCACCATTAGCCTTGCCACCTTCACCGCATCCATGGCGCGCACACTCGATCAGTACAGCATCGATCGCGCCAACTACCGCAGTGGCGCCGACTATCGCCTGCTGCCACGCACCATGATCGTTACGAGCGTCGACGTTGCTGGTGATGAACCCAATTTGCCCGACCCAGACCTGCTCCAAGGCGGCACTCAGCTGAGCTCAACGACCGGCGAGCAATCCGCCGTGGTTTCACTTGATTATGTCTACTTTCCACTCAGTGATTTCCTGCAAATTCCTGGTATTTCGGCGGTAACCCCCGTTGCGGTGAACAAAGTCGATTTTGTTGTCAACAACCAAAACAGCAAAGGTGTGATGTACGCCATCGACCCGAGTTCGTTTGCCTCCGTCGTAGCAGAGACTTGGCGGAGCGACTATGCGGAGCGCTCGCTCGGCGAAATCATCAACAACATGAGCGTCAACATGGACGATGCGGTCGTCTCCCAGGCCTTCGCAGAGGCCAACAACCTCGCCATCGGCGATCGCTTCAGCGTGGTCACCGACAACTTGGGCACCCGCACCACCGTGTCGGTGGTCGTCCGCGACATCGTGCGCTACATGCCCACCCTCTACAACGAGGGTCCGCATTTCGTGTTGCTCAACTACAACTACCTCACCGATGAGCTCGGTGGCAAATTTGCCTACGAAATCTGGCTCCGTAGTGACACCACCACCAACCGCGCTGCCGTACAAAGCATGGCCTATAGTTTGTCGCTCCGCGTATTGCCCTATACTCCGGATGCCTTCGTATCGGCCGAAATCCTGCAACCACAACGCCAAGGGTTATTTGGCTTGCTGTCGATTGGATTTATCGCTACTGGTATTATGTCAATGATCGGATTACTGGCCTATGTGCTACTCACCCTGCGCAAACGCAGTGTGGAATTCGGCGTCCTACGCGCCATTGGCATTCGTCAACGTGATTTGCGCCGCACATTGTCGCTCGAACAAATCATCACCATTGGTTTTAGCACCGTGAGTGGCATCGGCATCGGCATGCTCACCAGTCTGCTCTATCTGCCCTTTTTGAAGGTGCGCCAAGGCGTCTATCCCGACACACCGCCATTTCTCGTCAGCTTCGCTCAATTCGACACCGTGATGATCTTGTGTGTGGCGCTCGTGTTGATGGTCGGCGTCATCATCCTTGAGCTCATCATCGTCCAACGCATGCGCATTGGCGAAGCGGTCAAACTGGGTGAGGCGGTCTAATCGCTTGGCATGCATGCCGATTTACGTTCTATAGTATAATGTTGGTGATAACCACGCATCCATTGCAGAGCGTTCGTTTTTAGCGTGAGGGACAGATGACTACGCGACCCAACCCCAAATTCACCGGTGTCGACACCTACAAAGACCGTCTTGGTCGCTACACCGTGCGCTATCCCAGTGATTGGCACATCTTCGACATCGAATCCAAGCCAGATGGCGTGCTCTTTGCACCAGACGCCCACAACACGCTGACCTACGTGGCAGCTTGGGCCGAAGACCTCGGCTTTGATGTGGAAGCCAAAGACCTCGACGACATCGTCAAAGCCTTTGATCACGGGCTCGAATCGTTGAGCAACTGCGAAATCCTTGAGAGCAACGATGTGGTCATCGGCAACCTGATTAAACTCGAGCGGTTTTACACCTATAACGACAACGGCGTGACCCGCAAACGCAAAGTGTGGGCCATGTACGTGTCGCACTGGTTGATGGTACTTACCTATCAAGGTGAAACCGTCGCAGAGTGGGAACACTGGTATCCGATGGCCAATCAGTCCTACTTCCACTTCGTCATCCCCATGGAGCTCTGGTTTGCTTCTGATCGCGATCTCAACCAAAAGGGCACCACGACTCCCCGCGTACCACGCGGCAAGCCAAAGGCCTAACCCATCATGTCACAACCAGCAACCCTGATTGTGTGGGGTGCCAACAGTGCAATCGCGCAAGCGGTTGCGCAGTTGTTTGCGGCGCGCGACTGGCGCGTCATCGGCGTCGCCCACCAGCACACCACCCCACACGCCCCCTATGAGACCCTGTGGAGCTGCGATCTCAGCGATGCAACGATGATCGACAGCACGGCACTCCAGATTGCGCAACAGTACGGCAGCGAAGTCGATGCCATGTTGTTTGCGGCTGGGCGCATGCACGCCAGCAAAATCCGCGATACGAGTGCACAGCTCTGGCAACGTATCGTGGCCGACAACCTGACGAGCGCACACCTGACCACCACTGCAAGTCTTGCGCTCCTCAGAGCAGACGCCACCATGATGTACTTGAGTGCCTACAGCGCCAACATCCAACTCCCCAATATCGGCGCTTATGCGGCCAGCAAAGCCGCCCTCGAAGCATATTTGACCGTGCTTGGCAAAGAAGAACGCCAAAAGCGCATCATCGCCTACCGTATGGGCGCCGTGGATACACCCTTGTGGCAAGACGCCCCCTTCAAACTGCCGCGCGGAGCCTATTCACCTGCTGACATGGCCAACAAAATCCTCACCCACTTCGACGGCGGCGCCCGCGGTGCCGTTGACTGCTAGCCCTATATACCAAACCACCCCGTCACAATTCCTGTGACTGGGTGGTTTTTCAGTGCCGACGCTGTTAGCTGGCATCAGCCCAGCGCAGATAATCGACCAAACTGCCGTTGTAGTACACGTGTAACACTTGATTGAAGGTTACTTTCTGTGCTGCATCGAACACTTCGTCTTCATCACTGCCGTAGGCCACCAACATGGCGTGCTCGGGTTGGTACTCGTCCTCACCCGGCGGAATCACCAGCGCCAGCCATTGGTCGGGGTAGCGGGTTTCGATGGCACGCACATCTTCGACGAGGCCACGTTGCTCCATGCCCGTGTACGGGCAACCACAGGCGCAATTTGGGCCACAATCATGATCTCCCGTGCCACAGGCCGCCGTAGTACCACCGTGTTCGGCACTGGTCAGGCGAATATGTACCGGCATGTCTTCCCCTCTTTTCCCTCAAACCGCCACTACATGTGAATAGCGGCGCCTTCAGCAGCAGCGTGCGCTGCTTCTCCGAGTGCCTCGTACAAGGTCGGATGCGCATGTATCGTGCGCATCAACGATTCCGTGGTCGCCTCGTGTGACAACGCCAAACCACCTTCAGCAATCAACTCGGTGACCCGTGGGCCAATCAAGTGCATGCCCAGCACCGCATCGTACTTCTTTTCGGCCACAATCTTGATGAAGCCAGTGCGGTGGCCCAGAATGGTGGCTTTGCCGTTGCCAGCAAACGAGAACTTCCCCACCTTGACGTCGTAGCCCTGCTCTTTGGCTTTGGCCTCGGTCAACCCAACTGAGGCAATCTCTGGGTTGCAGTACGTACACGCTGCAATGATGCCGTAATTGATCGGTGCTGGATGATGTCCGGCAATTACTTCGGCCGCCAAAATACCCTCGGCCGATGACTTGTGCGCCAACCACGGCGTGGTGACCGCACAGTCACCAATCGCATACACACCTTCAGCGGAGGTCCGCATGGTCGCGTCGACCTGCACAAAACCTCGCGGATCTAGGGTGACACCACGTTGCTCCAAGCCGAGGTTCCCCGTGTTGGGTGAAATCCCGATGCCGATGACCGCGCGTTCAGCGTTGATGACCACTTCCTTGCCGTTGGCGTCCGTGATGACCGCTTTCACGCCACCATCAACCTTGCTGATGTTGTTGAGCTTGGCACCGGTCATGATGTTGATGCCGCGCTTGCTCAACGCCTTGGTCAACTCCGCACTGATTTCTTCGTCTTCATTGGGCACGATGCGGGGCAAGGCCTCAACCAAGGTCACTTCGCTCCCAAAGGTGCGGAACATGGAGGCGAATTCGACCCCAATTGCACCGGCACCCACCACCAACAACGACTTGGGCAGGCTCTTCATGCTCAGTGCTTGCCACGACGACAAAATATACTCGCCGTCAAACACCGCTCCCACCGCGGGAATTTCACGAGGGCGGGCGCCGGTCGCTAAAATCGTGTTTTTCGCGACTACTTGCTGTACTGCGCCATCGGCTCCCGTCACCGCAATGGTGCCCCGATCAGCCAGCGCCGCAGCCCCATTGATGACGTCGATTTTGTTCTTTTTCATCAAAAAGCCGACACCCTGGGTCATCTGCTTGACCACGCCGTCTTTATTCTTAATGGTCGCAGCCCAGTCGATGCTTGCACCGCTTACGGTTACACCGAACTTGCTACTCGTCTGGATTTCTTCGTACAAGTCCGCAGTGTGCAACAACGCTTTGGTCGGAATACACCCGACGTTCAAGCAGACCCCACCCATCATCTGTTTCTCGATGATCGCGACCTTCAAACCAAGTTGCGCAGCCCGAATGGCAGCAACATAGCCCCCAGGGCCAGCGCCAACGACTGCAACATCATAGACAGAATCACTCACAGTTGTCCCCTTCCACGTAGAGTCTCACGTGACCGTGCGGCACGCGCCGGCACCTCGAACCGCCCTTCATTCTACCACCAATCGCCATGCGAGGCGCAGGTGGCATCAGGCGTCCCCAGTCGGTTGCCGCAACGATTCTTCCATGTGCGCAAGCTGACGCGCCACTTCGTCGAGCGCAAGGCGCTGTTTGCGGTACAAATCCGACTCGCTGAGCGCAAGGCGCACCGCAGTATCGCGGATTTTGCGCCCCTGCAAAAATCGCATCTCCAGAATATTGTACAGAAGCCATTCAGGCGCATGACTCGGCACGTCGGCACCTGGGCGCAAATTTTCAATCGCTTGGCGCAAAACGGCTTGCAACGCCTTGGTCGGATTCCCGCCCTGCTGTTCGAGCAAGCGTTTCACCGAATTCAAGCCGAGGAGCGGGCTATCGGTCAGCTTGGGGCCACCCCAGTAGTGCGTCAGTGCATCGCGGACCACCTGCACGAAATCCGGCATCAGCGCAACTTCTTTTTCGAGCGTGTGCAAGCCTTCGGGGGTGGCTTGCTCGATGCGCGAGTTGACTCGTTGCAATGAAGAAAACTCGGGTTCCATCAGGCGCAATGTGTCGATGAGACGCTGTTGCATGTGCACCATGACCAAGGCGTGCTCGACTTGGCTGGTCAGTGTTTCACACAACTGTTGGACTTCTGCGTCGTTGAGCCACTCACTCTCAGCAACTCCGAGAATACCCATCACGGTTTGATCGGGATCAAGCAACAGCCAATAAGCGTAGCCATCACGGAGCAATGGCGCACTCTCGGCATGTTGGAGCTCTCCAATCAAGCGATCGAGCGAGGTTTTTTCGAACAACACCCGCAACAGACGCCGTGGTCCCACCAACGATTTGACCCCGTAGCTGCCGAGCTCGTCCGGAGCCGCCACGAACGCACTATCGACACGCAGGGCGCCACACATCACGGTCAACGTGTTTTCTAAAAAGCGCCGCAAATCGGCTTGCGTGAATGCAGTCCGTGGCAATGCGCGCAAGTACGAGATGTCGTCTTGGTCGTTGGCGTAGATGAGCTGATCAAAATAGGGACGGATGCGGTTGATGAGCAACGGCATGAGCACCGTCATCGTCATCACCCCAAAAATCGCCCATACTTCCTCGGGGAGTCGACTCCAATGCGCAAAAACAGGCACTGCCTGCATGAACAACACGATGCTCACGCCCACAAACGGCCCGTACAGCCACCAGCGCATAAAGTCGTGTTTGAGGGTGAAATCAGACTGTGGCGTCCCCACAAATGTGGCGCTATAGGCGGTTACCATGGTAAAAATAGCCGCCACAGGCGCGACCAGAGTCGCCAAAAAGAGATTCACCGCATCGGGCAACAGCCACAAATCGGGCAACAACGACAGCACGGGGAAGCTCAACAACAAGGGGCCATACCAACTCAGCAACATGTACAACATGCGGCGGCGCAAGTGCGGTGTAAGCACCATATTACGGATGACCATCAGCAACACCCACGCCGCCGTGACTTGCCCGAACGCCACTACCGCGACCACGCCGAAGAGTGCGCCAGGCGTGAGCGTGGGAATGTTGCCAGCACGAAACGGCAGTGAGATGAGCCAATTACTGAACAGCGCACTCACCGAAAAGAGCGCAACCACTGCGTAGATGACCCATATCCACCACTGCCGCACTCGGAACACTTGGAGCTGACGGGCAAGGGCCAACACCATGTGCAACATGCTCGCTGGTACCAGCAAAATGCCGACCCACGTGGCCCGCGACAACCATTCAAGGATGATCGTGTCACGGGCTTGCCGAATCAGCACGTCACTCGCAGCCGTCACAAATACTCCGAACAACATGATGGTCAAGGCACGCGCAGTCGGCATCCCCCACGAGCGAATCGTCAAATATGCCCAGAGCGAAAAAATGACAACTAGGGTGAGATTCACCACCAGTCGATTGAGAATCTGTAAGTATTCGTGTAGCATGTATCACCACGTACAACGGCTATTGCCAAATTATAGCATGCTCACTTTTCACGCATGGGAGGTAGGCAATTTTCTAATTTTTTCATCAGATTTGCTTCGTATAATAAAAAAAGTCAAGGTATTGACGATGAGGAGTAACATGAATTCATTGCGCACGACGCTATTAATGGCGGCCCTCACTGGTTTGTTCCTGCTCATTGGTGGGATGCTCGGTGGCCAAAGCGGCATGACCATGGCTTTGGTCATCGCCTTTGTGATGAACTTTGGTGCCTACTGGTTTTCCGACAAATTGGTGCTTTCCATGTCGGGAGCTCGCGAACTTGCCCCCAACGAAGGAGTTGAGCTCCGCAACATGGTGGCCCAACTGGCTGCTCAAGCCCAATTGCCCATGCCCAAGGTCTACGTGGTCGAAAGCGCAGTCCCCAACGCGTTTGCGACGGGACGAAGCCCTGAGACGGGCGTTGTGGCGGTCACTACCGGCATCACGCACCTGTTGACGCGTGACGAACTCGCGGGAGTCATCGCCCACGAGTTGGCACACATCCAACACCGCGACACGCTGATTAGCGCGATTAGTGCGACCTTGGCTGGAGCACTCGCGTATTTGGCCGACATGTTCCGCTGGTTTAGCATCTTCGGGAGCAACGACGAAGATGGCCCCAACCCGCTTGCGCTACTCGCACTCTCCATTGTGGCGCCCATTGCGGCCACTTTGCTCCACATGGGCATTTCACGCGCACGCGAATTCATGGCAGACGAACGCGGTGCTGAGATCTTGGGCAATCCCATGGCCCTCGCAAGTGCCCTCGCCAAGATTGAGCAGGGCGCCCAACAAATGCATCTACATACCAACCCAGCGACGGCCTCGCTCTACATCATCAACCCGTTTAGTGGCCAAACCATTCTGAGCTGGTTTAGCACCCACCCACCGACCAGTGAGCGCATTGCACGTCTCAAAGAGCTCGCACAACGCCGCCCCTAACAGCCCTCAAAAAACACCGCCCCGCGCCACAGTGGCGCGGGGCGGTGTACTGTTTTGTTTAGGCACGAATCAACATGATGACTGCCACACAGAAGAGAATCTGCACGACAATCGAAGCTCCTTGGAGCAGGCGCGAAACGAGTTTTTCGTATTGGAAAAAGAGCAACGCACCAAACAAGTTGGCCAGTGTAATCGCAAGCGCCGCCAAAGGCAAAAAGACGGCATGATGTCGAGGGCGCAATTCAGAGACTCCACCAACCGCATCAAAGCGCATTTCGACCATTTGTGGCAATGTCGGAAAGTACCACGCCAAAATGCCCACGGTTATGAGATTGATGATGAGCGTCAACGCCAAAAGCCATTTACTGTTGCCATCGTTCCAAAACGGAGTGTTAATCCACGGGCCGTAGCTGACTTCTGGGATGAGTTGCTTGGTCGTGCCTAAGTTGCGCCGCTGTTCGAGATCTTGCACGAAGGTATCAACTTCGTTGGGCGAGATGGCGTAGGTCATCCGGGGGGTCACCACAAACAAACATCGGCTCGGGGGCATGGTACTGCGCACCAACACCGGTTGCTCGTCGAGCTCTGCCATGCCCCAAAAACAACCAATACCCTGGGTGAGCGGCTGAGGCAACCCGACGACTTTGCCACCAAAATCAAGGCGCACGATTTGGTCGAGTGGGACCAGATCAACGTTGCCCATGCTCGCAATAAAGACGGCGTTCCGATCGATACCGTACCACAACGTGCTCGCCTGCAAAAACCGCGTCCACGTCCCGCCAGCAAGTGCACAGAGCAAACAAAACGCCAGCAACTTCAGATAGAACTCAAGATTGATTTGCCACTCAGCGGGTGATTGCGCTAGATGTGATGCCGCAAGCACGCCAAACGCGATTGCGCCACCCGTAAAAGCCAACCCCAACACCAGTGCAAGCCAGCGGCCTGGGGCGGAAAATGGTTTCCATCGTCGCATATGCGCTCCTTGTGGTCGAGATGCATTCTCGCAGGCAGGATACCTGCCTGCGAGAACAAAAGCCGGTTACGGCTTGGGGGTTGGCGTTGTGGTCGGGGTTGCTGCGGCGGTATCACTTGCCGGCGTCGGGATTTCGGTGGGATACCCGCCCAAAGCTGCGGTTGGCAAGACCGGCGCAGCCGCAGTGGCTTCGGGGATCACGGTTGCCGTCGGAGCAACCGCATACCCAACACTCACCTTGGTGCTCAACGCCGCAAACCATGTTTCGAACGCATCACCGCGCGCCGTAGCGAGTTGCTCATCGAAGGACGGCAAGCGCACGTTGTCCAACTTGATGATGTGCCAGCCAAATGAGGTGCGGATCGGCTCTGCGTACACTTCACCAACCTGCAACGAGAGCGCTGCATCCACATAGCTCTGCTCAAACTGGGTGCCCGCCACCGACTTGCCGGTTGCGTCAAACACATCCATTTTGCCGTTGTGTTGCAAATTGGTCGCGTAGTCAGAATCACTGGCGGCTACAGCCGCGAAATCCTCACCACCTTGTACGCGCTTCAACAACGCCTCTGCTTCGGCACGTTTCGCCGCAAAAAGCGTATCGCGATCTGCATCGGCAGTCCCTTCAGGAACATCCACGCGGACGAAGATTTGGCTCGTTTCATAGCCGGTCGGTTGGTCAGAGGCGGTAAATGATTCTGCAGGCACCAACTTTTCTTTGACCCCGTTGGTCAACACTTGTCGGGCATACTGCTTGCGCAGAGCCGTCGAGAAGTCTTCCTTGGTTAATTTCGGAGTCAACCCTTGGGCCGTCAAGCCATTGTTGTACGCCAAAAATAGCGCATTGATAATCTTGTCGAATTGTGTCACAGCTGTTGGTGCATCAGGGGTCGCCGTAGGTGGTGCGGCCGTCGCCGTGGGTGCACTCGGGTCATCCCCAGCATCGGCTGACACAGTGGGCTCCGGAGCAGTCTCATCTTTCAAGAAGACGCTGGCGTAATCGTTCAAGACGGCTCGATTCACCAGGTTCTCGTCGAGCGTAACGCCATATTCACTGTTGGCCGCTTGGGTCAAAAGCTGTGCGTCCACCCAATTCGCCACGGTCTCACCGTCAATCTCGCCCTTGACCGTGAGTGCATCGATTTCGGCTTCGAGATAGGGATTCTGTTGCTGAAATCGTTCAGCAAATGTGCCACCGAAGTTTGCCAACAAAATATTCTGTGCCATCATGGCAGCGATCATCAGACGTCGCTCGCTGACCATTGATGTACGGTTGAGCGTCTGGTCACCCACCGTGGCAACCATTTGATTGGGAATGTACACGCGATCATAAATCACGCCCGAAAGCAAAGAGAGAACCGCTATCAACACCGTGATACCGGTTGTCATGAGCACCAACCTGCGTCGACGTTCTTCACGATCACGACGTGAGGTGGCACGCTTTGCAGCGACATTGCGGGCTTGTTCGCGAGCATCGTGCTGTGATTGCGTCATGCCGGGCCTTTCTGCATGTTACCGCCATAATACGGCAAAGCGGTGCGCCACATGACGCACCGCAACTGGATTCATCCTACACGTTAGTTGCGTGCGGTTGCCCCTACAAAGGACATCAACGCCATGTGACGGGCACGCTTGATTGCCACGGTCAGTGAACGCTGGTGTTTGGCACAGGTGCCCGTGCGACGCCGTGGCAAAATCTTGCCCCGCTCCGACACGAAACGCTGCAAACGCTTGAGGTCTTTGTAATCGACGGTGTCGATTTTGTCCGTACAAAAGATACACACCTTGCGGCGGCCGCCAAACTTGCGGCGCTGTGATGGTGCCTTACGAGTCTCGTCACTCATGGAATACCTCTCTGATCCGTAATTCTGCTTATTCGGCTGCGGGCTCAACAGCGGCGACTGGCACGGACTGGGTGGCCTTCAAGGTCACCATGTAGCGCAAAATCATCCCGCTCAGCTTGAGCACACGCTCCAGCTCGGAGATTTGCGTCGTTGGCAACGCACAGTCGACCAGCACGTAGTAGCCCTCGGTCACGATACGGCGGCTTGATTCGCCTTCAGCATACTCACGCATCGGGTAGGCGAACTTGCGGCGCCCCCATGGTGAAGTCTGGTGGATGCCATTGACATTCCCGCCAATGGTCTCGATCATCTGCGTCACCTTCTCGATGGTCGCGTTTACTTCATCGTCTGAAGAACGCAACGGCGAAACGATGAACAGCAACTCGTAATCACGTTTACGATCGCGCATGTTCCCTCCTGTGGAGATGCCCTTCTCACGTGCCAAAACTGCGCAGGTCTTGGTGTGGCAAGAGCAGAAGCTAAACCCAATAGAGGATTATACCAAAGCGCATCTGGTTGTGCAAACGACGCCGTGTTAGTTGGCGATCCACGCATGGATCATGGCGGTTATTTCGCTCCATGGCGCATGCTGTGTGCCATAGACGTGCAGTCCACTCACATGCGTTGCCTGCTGGGTGCCCGGGTGTATCAACGCCGCCCAATCGGGGACACGGTCGCCCACCCCAATACGCACACGGTACGCGGAGACGTCGTTGCGTGCTTGCCCGGTCGGTTGCTGGTGCACCATGGAGTATTTCGCATCAAACACCACGGCGCGCCAGCCTTGGTGCGCATCGTGGCACGCAACGACCACGTCCGGGATGGCCAGGCGGTCATCACGCGACCACAACTCTCGCCCATGCGCATCCGGAGCAATCCGCGGCTGATAGCCACACCAGACGTGCGCCCCCAATTCGATGCGCGCGGTGCTCGCCGTATCGAGCGCGCTACAAATACGTTCAGGCATGGCGGTATGCCCAACCACACAGGCCACAATATTCACCCACACCCAACGCTCGTACAACAATGCGAGATCCGGGTACGCCTGTTCGATACTCCCCGGTTCATGACTGACTACGAGCGCCAAAATCCGTTGCGCCCAGTCGGTGAGCAACTGCAATTGCCACACCGAGCGCACAGTGACCCGCTGTTGCACACACGCCATCACTTGTGCACACCGTGCTGATTCGCCCATGTCACACAGTGGCCGTAGCAACGTCAGTGCTTGTACCAACGAGCGTTGTAGCGCTGGTGACACCGATTGTTGCGGATCTGAATTCACCAAAAACCCTCCCGCACTCGCATGTACACCCCGACGGTCAAGCCGCGGCAAACGACGCAAATCGCCGTACCACGGCTCAAGTGATGCTCCATGTGCATCGTCGTAGATGTGCAGTACTCGCTGCAAAATTTCGCTCACCGCGGCACCAGCAAACGCGTCTTCAAGATCGATGCGGCGAATACCGGATGGTTGCCAGTAGCGGCTCGGTTGGGTTAAGCGCGGGTCAATGTCGTGCAAGCAACGATACCAGGTCGTTGTAGCCTCTTGATATGCCGTGTATGACACAATTTCAATTGTCATGACGGGCACATCATCAGCAATCAGCCACAAACGCCCCATGCGCCGTGGCACCGACCATATCCACCAGCTCTGCACATCGTCGTGGCGTAACACCTGCCCACCGATGACGATTTCTTGGATGTGCGCTGGCGCATCAATGAACACCGTCTGACCGTGCGCAACCACGGCAGTCGTTGGTGCATCATCATGCAATGAAAGGTAGATGTACGTTGACATGACTCCATGCTACACTAGGGGTATGACTACTGCAAGCACCTTCGTGGATGTCGTCATTATCAAACAATTTACCGGCAACCACGCGCACCCTTGGTTCACCTACCGAGTTCCGCCCACACATGCACACGCTGGCATGCGCGGACGCATCGTTTCTGTGGAATTTGCTCATCACACCGTCACCGCCGTGGTCATCCGTGCTCATCACACCCCGCCCGAACGCCCCTGTAAGGAGGTGTTGGCAGTCGCCGACATCTGGTTGACCCCACACCAAATCACCCTCGCCGAATGGGTCAGTCACCACCACGCGACGAGCCTCGCCCGTGCCCTCGAGTTTTTTGTGCCCGCCAGTCTCATTCCCGACGAAGTGGTCATGTGGGCGGCCACGGCACTCGGACTCACCGTCGATTACGCCACCCTGCCCGTGGATGAGCGTGGCATCATGTACCTGCTCCGCCAGCACGGTCGGCAAACTTTGGCCGATCTGCACACACGCACGACTCAGAGTGCAGTCAAAATACGCCGGCTCATCCAGCACCTCCACGACCGTGGTCTCGTTGAATCACTCGCCCAAACTCCTCCGGCCACTCGTACCACCGAGACGTGGGCGCATATTGTTCGCCTACCACATGCCGCCGACGAGCAGTGGTTCCAACGGGCCACCGTACAACGGCGCCTCTTTCAACAAATCCTTGATGCTCCTGAGCACCGCCTGCACGTGCGCGCACTCGGTGGATCCCGCCAACTTGCGCAACTCGTTGCACGCGGTCTCGTGACGCTCGTGGACACAGAAATCCCGCCAACACCAGCTCCAGCGATCACGCCTGGTGTGGCGTTGAGTGCGACTCAGCAACAAATCGTCGCAGATATTCTCCCAGACATCCAGACGCCTACGCACCGCATCACGCTACTACACGGCATCACGGGCAGTGGCAAGACCGAAATCTACTTTGCACTCATCGAAGCCTGTATTGCCCAACACAAGCAGGCGTTGGTGTTGGTGCCCGAAATCGCACTGACCACGCAACTCGCACAACGCTTCCAACAGCGCTTTCCGGGACGGGTGAGTATCATCCACGGACAAATCAGCACCAAACAACGCCGTGAACGTTGGCAAGCCTGCTTGCACGCCCACAGTAGCATCGTGCTGGGGCCCCGCTCCGCGATTGCCACTCCGCTCCCAGACCTTGGCGTGATCGTCGTCGATGAAGAACACGACATGTCGTTTAAAAACGATCACACGCCCGCTGTGCATGTGCGTAATGCGGCCATGGTCTATGCCAGAATTTGCGGCATCCCGATTGTGCTTGGTAGCGCAACACCGTCGGTGGAAATGATGTATGCGGCCCAACAACAGCGCGTTCATTACGTCAAATTGCCAGAGCGTGTCAATCAGGCTGGTGAGCGCATTGCTCGACCGCCCATCCGCGTGGTTGACCTGCGCCAAGAGCCGTGTATCGACCAATACGGGCTCATCAGCACCGTCCTCGCAACTCGCATCGCGGAGACACTCGCCAACGACCAACACGTACTTTTGCTGCTCAATCGACGGGGCAACAGCGGCGCCCGCATTTGCCGTCACTGTGGCCACCGCGACGATTGCCAGCGTTGTAGCACTCCGCTCATCAGTCATCTGCGCAACGGTCAGACCATTGGCGTGTGTCACACCTGCGGGTGGCAAAAACTCCTCAGCACTCATTGTGCGGCGTGTTTTCACGCTGATTTTTTGGTGGTGGGCAGTGGCACGCAGCGCATAAGCCAGCTGATGACGCAGCATTTTCCCACCGCCGAAATCATCCAATGGGACCGTGACACTGCCACAACCGCGCGCGATCATGCGGCGCTACTCGCCCAGGCCCAATCCGCTCAGCGCGCCATCATTGTGGGCACCCAAATGATTGCCAAGGGACTCGACATCGCCAACATTGCGCTAGTAGGCGTCATCAACACGGATACCGCACTCACACTCCCCGACTTCCGGGCTGCCGAGCACACCTATCAGCTCCTCACACAAGTAGCTGGGCGGGCAGGACGTCGCGGTGCACCGGCGCACGTCATCCTACAGAGTTATCAGCCCGATCACTATGCGATTCAAGCGGCCGCTCAGTATCAAGACGATGCTTTTTATCGCGCAGAGCTCGCCTTTCGCGCCCAACTCGGCTACCCGCCCTATGCGCGCATGATCAAATTAATCTGGAGCGCCACGAACGAGGCGGAGGCGGCTCGGCGTGCCCAACAAGAGAGTGCCGTCATCCAAAACATCTTGGCCACAGCGCTCCCCACAGCGCGGATTATTGGCCCGGCACCGGCTTTTTTCAGCAAAATACGCAACCAATACCGCTGGCAGATGCTCATTGTTGCACCCCGGAGCGAGGCGGTAATCGACCTGATTTCGGGGGAGCATCGTGCTATAGTAGACGTGGATCCGGTGGTGTTGTTGTAGGTGATCAAACATGGAACTGCGGCGGTATGCATGGATTTCGTTGTTGGTAGCTCTTGCAGTCATCATTCTCAAACTGTTGGCCTACTACATCACCAATTCGGTTAGTTTGTTGTCAGATGCGCTCGAATCACTCGTCAACGTGATGGGGGCTTCTGCCGCCATGTGGGCGCTTTCGTTGGCGGCACAACCACCCGACGACGATCATGCGTACGGGCACGACAAAGCGGAGTTTTTTAGCAGTGGCTTTGAAGGGGCCTTGATTATTGTGGCAGCCGTCGGCATCGGCGGAACCGCCGGCTATCGGCTCTTTCATCCGCACCCCATCGAAGAATCACACATCGGCGTTGCATTGGCGCTGTTCACCTCGGTAATCAACTACCTGCTGGCGCGCTGGCTCTTTCAGGCGGCGCGCACCCACGAATCCATTGCGCTCGAAGCCGACGCTCATCACCTCATCAGCGACGTGATTTCATCCGTGTTTGTGGCCATCGGCGTCATCCTAGCAAGCATGACCGAGTGGTGGTGGCTCGACCCAGCCATTGCGTTGCTCGTAGCACTCAATATTATTCGCATGGGCTGGGAGCTGATTGTGCGTTCGATCAACGGCCTGCTCGATCCCGCTTGGGACAGCGCAGAGCGCGCAAAGCTTGATCGCATTCTCGAGCACTATACGAGCACGGCGGTGTCGTTTCATGCTGTGCGTACCCGGCGATCCGGCGTCCGCCGCTTTCTCTCGATGCACGTGCTTGTGCCCAGCCATTGGAGCGTCGGCCAAGGGCACACACTCCTCGAAGAAATCGAACACGTCATCCACGATGCCATCCCCAACGTGCACGTGCTAACGCACCTTGAGCCCAACGACGATCCAGCGTCGTACGCAGACATCCCGCTTCATCGTGGCCGGTCATTGGGGCGTGACGCCAACAACTGAGCCACCGCTGCCACCACACTCTGTGCCACGGGCGCAGTATCCGCTGATGCATCCGCTTGTGTACGCTCGATGAGCTCGTATACCCGCCACAACAGCGTGTAGCGCTTGATGCGTTCGCGCTCGGAATCGGTCAGTGGTGTGTTTAACGTATACCCCTCGATGAAACCTTGGCGGAAGGGCACCGGCACGTCTTGACGCATCGTGGCAGCCACATCAAACATGGGATCACCAGCCACCATGCGCCCCGTGCGCACAATGCCCTCGATTTGAATGTGGCTGTGGATGGTGGCTCGTGCCAGACTCGGTCCCACTGCGCCCACCAAACAGCACGCGGGTTGGTCGACATACCCCTGCGTGGTGGCCGCATAGAACGACTGGAGCACGTTGCGACCCAAAATACCGCGCAACGCTTCGCCACCAAAGCTCTGCGTAAACCACCCCTCAAGCGCGCCGCTCCACGACTGATTGGACCAGACACCCGACGGTTGTGGCGCACCAAATGCGGGAGCCTCGCTGGTGTGGAGAGTCCTGATGGCGCGCCCGTATTGTCGGGCCGCAATGCGGATGAGTGTCTCGTCACTGACGTCGGCTAGCATCATCCCCGCCACAAACCCGTAGAGTGCATAGGCAACCGGCAGATTCGCATAACTCACATCCGATGCAATCACACGTGGCATCGGCAAACGTTTGATGGCCGCCGCCTTGAAGACAAACAGCTCAGCCGCCAACTGCTCAGCCGGAGCAATCACCAACGTGACCACCGAAATACCGGTTACTTTGAGTTCGAGCCGGTCGGGCTGAACCGCGGTGATCTGCACGTCGGTGACTCGGAGCTTGGTCGGCACCATAATCACCGCAGCAATATCGCCGATGCGATTTAAAATGGGCCGATTCCAATCGTTGGTTTGATCGCTTTGTTGCAACAGCATATCGGCCTGCTGTTGAAGGATGTGAAAAGGGGTCGTCATGCGCCTGCGCTTTGCAATGTGAAGCTCCCTGTATGATACCCCATCTGCGCCACAACAAAAAGCCAGGGTGGATATACCACCCTGGCTCGCAGTCACCCAACTACCAACTTATTCGTCGGGGAAGAGTGCCGTGCTCAAGTAACGCTCACCGTTGCTTGCCGAAATGAACACGATGGTCTTGCCGGCGTTTTCGGGGCGAGCTGCCAGCTGTCGTGCCGCAAAGGCAGCGGCTCCCGAACTAATGCCGACCATGATGCCCTCGGTCTTGGCCAATGAACGCGCCGTTGCAAAGGAGTCATCGTTGCTAACCTTGATGACCTCGGCGTACACGCTGGTGTTGAGCACACCGGGCACAAACCCGGCGCCGATCCCCTGAATCTTGTGTGGACCGGGTTGGCCACCCGACAACACGGGCGATGCTTCGGGCTCTACGGCCACAATTTGCAGGTCTGGCTTGCGTGCCTTGAGCACCTCGCCAACGCCGGTAACCGTGCCACCAGTGCCCACACCGGACACAAAAATGTCAATGTTGCCGTCGGTGTCGTTCCAGATTTCTTCGGCAGTGGTGAGGCGATGCACTTCGGGGTTAGCCGGATTCATGAACTGCTGGGGAATCCAACCGCCCGGAGTTTCGGCCGCAATGGCTTCCGCGCGAGCAATGGCTCCGCGCATGCCCTCACTTGCGGGCGTGAGGACCAACTCGGCACCGTACCCCTTGAGGAGCTTGCGGCGCTCCATGCTCATCGACTCAGGCATGGTCAAAATCATGCGGTATCCGCGGGCAGCCGCGACCATCGCCAAACCAATCCCCGTGTTGCCACTGGTTGGCTCGATGATGACGGTCTTGCTGGGGTCAATCAAACCAGCGGCCTCGGCCGTCTGAATCATGGCAAAACCGATGCGGTCTTTCACGCTTCCACCCGGGTTGAACCACTCCAACTTGGCGTAAATGGTCGCTCCCTCTGAGCGAATGCGCAAAAGCGGCGTGTTGCCAATCAAATCCACAATGCTGTCGAATGTGCGTGCCATGAAAGTTACCCCTTATTGTTGAGTATATTACTCAAATTTATCATGATTATTATACTGTGTTTTTTCCAAAAAGCAAATCAACCGAACGAATGATGTGGTCACCGCGCAGATATGCAACAATCAGGGGGATGATAACGTCTAGCTGAAGTGGTCAACAAAGGAGGCACACACGATGACCGATACCCAAAACAACCCAACGCCGGAGCAGAGCACCGGTGACAAGAGCTTGATTGGTGAGCTCCAAGCGCTCGGCACCCAACTCGAAGCGGTCGTACGCGCGTTTTTGGCGAGTGACAAGGCGCACCAGATCCAGCAGGAACTCCAGAACGGCGCCAACGAGCTCGCCCAACGCATTCAAGCGATTGCGCAGAGCGAGCAGGTCAGCGAAGTAAGCGAAAAGGGCAAGCAGATGGTCGAGAAGGCCTTCGAGAATCCCAAGGTCGCCCAGGCCCACACCCAGGTCATCGCTGGCATCAGCACGTTGAACGAAGAGCTCCGCAAAATCGCAGCATCGTTGGCGGAAAGTAGCACACCAGCCACACCACCAAGCGACAAGAGCGATACCCAAGCGTAATCGTGCGTTGGCACTCCCCGGCACACTCACGGTGTGCCGGGGAGTATTTTTTAGCCGCGCACCAGCGCCTCGGACAAACTCCAGAGCTGACGGCGCGCCGTCACATCGTAGGCATGGGCGGCTGCGGGCACCGCTTTACTTTCAACGAAGTAACGACCAGTGACCTGTGCCACTTGTGGGCTTACGGCCAAATAAATAGATGTTTGGGCGCCTTGCTCTGCGGAGATGGCGAATTTTTGTTGCAGCCACGCAAAGACGCGCATGCTAAATGAGTGATTGTTTTGGCCGAATCCAGACGCCACGAAACCGGGATGCAACGCATTCACGGTCACGTCTGCGTCCCGCAGGCGATCAGCCAGCTCGTAGGTAAACAGCAGATTGGCCAGTTTTGACTGCGCATAGGCAGGCCAAGCGGCGTAGCGTTGCCGCCCCTCAAGATCGGCGAAGTTCATGCGGCCCATCTGATGCGCCGCCGATGACACCGTAATCACACGGGCCGGTGCAGAGGCCCGCAAGAGCGGCAAAAGCCGCGTCGTCAACACAAACGGGGCCATGTGGTTGAGGGCCCACGTCATCTCGATGCCATCCACACTTTCTTCGCGCTGTGCAAAAAAAGCGCCTGCGTTGTTGATGAGCACATCGAGACGTTCGTAGTGGCGCTGAACATCATCGGCGAGTGCCACAACCTGTGCTTGATCGGACAAATCCGCCACTCGGTAGGTCACATCCGCATCGGGGTGCTGCTGCTGAATAGAATCAACTGCCGCTTGACAACGGGACTCAGAACGTCCCACCAACACGACGTGCGCTCCCGTGGCGGCCACGGCGAGCGCCGTATGAAATCCGATACCATTCGTTGCGCCGGTGACAATCATGGTCGACTTTGACATACATACCTCTGCTATTCTGCGGTGGTGGTCGATTTATAGATGTGGTGGAGCTTTAACGCTAACCACAGTGACAAGCGGACTTCATGGTCATCGAGATCAACGTGGCAAATGTGCGCAACCCGTGACAAGCGGTAGAGCAACGTGTTGCGATGCACGTGAATCTGCTCAGCGGTGCGTGCCAAATTCCCAGCACAATCGAAGTAGGCCTCGAGGGTGTGTAGTAGCTCGCCACGTTGCTCGCGGTCATACTCGAGCAAGGCGCCGAGGTGCCGCTGATAAAACGTATATGTGTCTTGTGTCGCACTTAGAGGCAACAACAGCTGATACACGCCGATGGTATCGTAGGTGACGAGCGCCCGCTTGCCGCTACTCGGTAACTTGACGGCCTGCTCAGCCTCGTGTAACGAACGCTGCCACTCACTCGGCTGACGTGCCATACGCCCGAGACTGGCCCGGAGCGCAGGAACGTGTTTTTGGAGCGCATCAAAGAGCGCATGTGCCATGTCGATCGGCAGCTGGTTCTCTTTGGTGAACGGCAGATAACACACGACACCCTGCTGGTGCACAATCCAGGGGACATGGTACTGGAGCCGTTGCAGGATATCTGCGACATCCGCATGTAGCGTCGCAAGTTGTGCAACAGGAGCCTGCAAGAGAAAGGCCACATGCGGAATCCGCACATCAAAGCCTAATTCACGGGCACGCTGCTGCAAAATCAACGGGTCTTGGAGTGTCCCCGAAAGAATTTGCTCAACTAGGTTGCCACGGAAGCGGGCCTCAGCCACCGTAATCGCTTGCGATTTGGTCAGCTCCAGCGACAACGCCATGGAAGCACGCTTGATAGTGGCACGATCCGACTCCGCAAGGCCTTTGCCCACGATCACGATGGTGCCAAGCAACTGCTCGGCTGCGTGGAGCACCATCGCCCACGTATCATAGCCGGCAAGTGTGCCGTTGCCGGGTTGGAGTTGAGCGCTCTGTACCATTTGGTAGATGTGCGCGTCACCGTCATAGGCGATGAGCTCGTTTTTCATGGAAAAAACAGCCACAGCGCGGGCGGTGCGTTGCGCCAACAGCGTCACCATGGCGGCCAAACCGCGCCCAGCCAACGAAAGCTCGCCCAGCTCCAGTGCTAATCTCGCCGCACGCCGTTCGAGCTGCACGTCGAAATCACTGAGCAGACGCTGGAGCTCACGGTCAACGTCACGCACATCAACGTCGGTGGTCAACTGCAAGAGCGGGAGCTGTACTTGCTCGGCCATGGCGATGGCAGCGTCATCCGCCACCCCAAGCACGGCCAACGCAGCAATGGGCACATTGGCAAGCCGCTGAATCAGCATCGAGAGTGCCAATGGCGGATCAATGTCGCGCAGGGCCGCCATGGAGACGAACGCGAATTCGCCACCTCGCAAATCGGTAAACAACGGCGCCACTGCACGCGCGAGCGCAGTCCACGAAATCGTACGGGAGAGCGCAGCATGGCCAGCGACCACTTTGGTGGACACTGGCAAGGCAAGGCGGATTGCATCATGGACGGTCACCACAGGCATAGACGAAATCCCTCAACGCAGGTTGCACTCATATGAGTACCGAGTTGCTTTCCATGGCAGGGCACGTCATCGGGCTCCGGCGGTTATGACAAGTCTACCACAGGATAGAGCTCAGGGAAGAGTATTTCCAGCAATGGCAGCTCGGTATCGTCACAAGCGAGCATTCCCATGCGCCGCAACATGGCCACAGAGCGATAGCCGAGGAGCAACTGCGCCAATGCAGACACCTCTACATGGCGCATACGCACCTGTGCATCGCGTGAACCATCGATGACGCTAATGTGGTCGTCCGCCACAACGATCATGGCGCGCTCATCGCTGATTTCGATGCGGACACCGCCCTGCCACGTGGCATATGTGGAAGCACGTATGCGCTGTTGAAAGGCTGGAATCAGCGCAGTCAGCATGGCGGGCAAATCAAGCACACCGAGCAAAGTCGTGTGGGTTGTCGGGAGCGCTTGCACGAGATGTGCGTGGCACTGCACGGCCGCTTGACTAATCGGATGGCGAAAGGGTAGTACCATATTGAGCGGCCGAGCAACTTCGGGAGCATGCATCAGCGCCATGACCGCATCAAAGGCGGCACCTTGATGGCAGGCCACCGCACTCGCAATGTGTGTGGCGTGGTCGCCGGCACGTAGCTCAACGGCCGCCTGGAGCTGACCATCGCGCCCCCAGCTCAACAACCACGGACTCGGCTGCGAACGCACCACATCAACGATTTGCGGGTATCCAGCCAGACTCTGGCTGAGTTGCATGCTGCGAATAATCGTCATCTGGTCCGCATCAGGGACACACACCTGGTACGACCCCGGAGCCAGCGCATGCGCGGGCAACGTCGCTGGCCAAACGATGTGGTTATGGTACGAAACCGGTGCAAAACCGACGGCTTGCCACTCAGAGACAGCACCGTGGACAGCCAAGCAAGAAATTCCTTCTGCGAGCAAGGCGAGTGCTTGTTGCATCAAGAGTTCGCCAATCAGCCCAGAATCCGCCCCCACCGCCACCGCATGATGACGCAACACGCCCACATCGACGGTCGCGTTGCTGATGAGCAAGCGTTCATGTGCTACCACCGTACACGCCACCGGCGCAGTGCCGTGCCAACCAACAGCAATGCTCGTAGCACGATAGCGAGGCATGCGCTCCCAGGCAGTCAAATCACCAAAAACAGCCGTTACTTGGGCTTGTTGGGCAGCGGTCGTATGCTGCCAATATGTCACGTGTAGCTCGGTCATGTGGGTATGCTCCAATCGCAAAGCGAGTCTATGTGCGCTGCGCTCCCGTCACGGAGCCACGCATCGAGTTGAGCTTGATCTTTGAGTTGTTGGCCACGCCAACGCGACACCTGCACAAACCCGGTGCTCGCATCGGTCAACATGGTCATGTCTCCCCATAATTTCTCGAATTGTGCCACCGGGTAGACGTCTTCTTGGCCATTGCCCCAGCGTTTTTTGACGTCTTTGATGGTCACGTAGGTGGGCATCCGCGCGGCAAGCGCACGAATCGCCTGGTGCACACGCTCTGGCTGATGACATACCTCGTCGCGGGTCAAGCCGAACAGGGCGAGCATGCGATCGATGTCAATCCAGTTAGTCAGTGTGTTGTAAAAGCGCAACTGGAACTCGGTATCGGCCCGGGGCATGGCGAGCCCCTCAACGATGCGCATCTGGTCGTCCACGCGGGCCAAACCACCTCCTCGATCGTCGAGGCGGCGCGCCGTCACTTCGAAGGTGAACGCCCGTTGGGTGGCAATGTGATACCCCAAAATCCCCGCATCAATGGTGGCACCGAGGGTGTCAATGTTGTGCACCATCAGGTATTTGAGTTGGGGGCGGGTGTGCAACAGTCGCGCCAACGTGCCGTTGCGCAACAAATTGGGAACTTCGAACCAGTGACCGACGGGGTGCATGCACTGGTGCACGAGATTATCGGTGTAATCACTGCCCTCGCCCATGCTTTTCGCCCATCCCATTAAGGCGGCATGCACACTCTGACGCATTTTTTGCGCTTGCTCATCGAGGAGCTGCTGGGGCATTTCTTCCCACAGAAAGCGCAAATCACGGGCCATGGGGATGAGACGTAGCCCCACCGATCGGCCGTGTGAGAGCACGATGTCGCCCGCATACTGCCAGGATTTCCGACTTTGTGCCTGTTGGAGCGGGGTATCGGTGAGGTAGCTCGTCGTAAAAATGTGCGGATGTGCCACGCCGTAGTGACGTGCCACTTGACGGCTTTTGGCGATATGCACATCTACGAACGTACGATGAGCACCAGCAAATCGTGCAAATGGATGCAACGCTTTGACCACACCAGCCCCTTGCGTCCAACGACTGCCAGCCCCGCCCGCCAGCGACACCACGGCCACTTCACCGGCAGCAATGGCCTGCGCACCACGGCGCACCCACCGATCGGCCAACGGTTGCGTGGCATCCACGACATCATCGGGACCCACGTCTGCAATCACGCTACTCGCGGGCAGACGATTTTGCATCAGTCCAATGCGGCCGTTGCGCATGTCTGCACGGATTTGCTCGTGGAGTTCTCGGTCAAATCCGAATCGCGCCAACTCTTGCCAGAGTTGGGTACGCGTATCGTGGCCGGTGCTGATATGGGGCAACATCTGGTTGAAGAGCATGGGCACCACGCGTGCCAATTCGGGTTGGGTCAAACACGCATTCCCGAAACGGTCGAGCTCACCGCGACGCGTGGCATTGAGATGCTGTGGATTGGCACGCAACAGCGGCGGCATGTGCAGAGCGTAGTACCCGACCGGCATCAACGCAGTCGCATCGTGGAGCATGGTCGCCCATGTGCCCCGTTCGTTGATGGCGAAATCGTACACCACCGGGCGCATCGCAAAGGGCAACGCATCGCGCATGCGCTCGCGTTCTGCGTCCATGATTGTCTGCAATTCGGCTTGAGCGGTCGCTTTGATGCGCGGATCAACGATGAAACCCATACCGCCACCCGACATGCCACCGAGCATCCAGAAGCCCCAAAACTGCTCCCCAAAACGGGCTTGGGCGGCCGCAATCAGTGCCTCCGTGTAGGCATTGGTGGCCCACGGGATGATGGTCTGGATGGGACCACGGAAATTGCGCGTGGTAATGGCACCAAGGCGACGCATGTCGCCGTCTTTGAGCGCCTGCAAAAGATCACCCATCAACGCAATCGCCTCTTGACGGGCGTGCCATTCGGCGGCACTACGCAACAGGTACTTCTCCGTGACCATTTCTAGGATGGGGCCAACGTTTTGGGCCATGCCACCGTGAACGACGACCAAACTCTCTTGGAGGCGTTGACGCGCCGCCGCTGGAATGTCTGCCTCGGCGAAGAGGCGGTGTTGTGGCAACAGGCGGCCACGACTGACCCCGTACTCTGGGTCACCGGGTTGTGCCTCCACGCCGTTGATGAGCTTGATACCGGGCCACACACCGCCAGAATCTTGCCAACCACCGCCCGACCCCGCTAACCACTCGCCTAAGATGGCCCGGGCGGCGACCAAACGACGCTCAGATTCACTCAGGTGTCCGACCAGTGTGTGCGTTTGCGCAGTCGCCCGCATACACACGCTGATGAGCGAGGCGAGCAAACTGGTCGAAACCGCTAACCGCGAGCCTTTGGGAATATCGTTGACCGCAGAAACCAGCTCGATGCCGTGCCCTGGTCCTACCAAGCGCGCCAACAAATCAGCCAATGGGCTGTGGGAGTGCTCCATGCCCGGCGGCACAATACCGGAGGCAATGACTGCGCCTTTGAGTAGACCCAGATAGTCGCGCCCAAAGTCGAAGACCTCGGCCAACGTGGTCACATCCGCGGTCACACCGAGGTCCACGCTGGTCAAGCGCAAAACGGGCTCGTCGATGATGCGCAAATACGCCTCAACGGGCGGCCGCGGCGCCGTATCACGGCCACGCACACCGAGATCGACCGAAATGTTGAGCACTTGTGCGCCCGCCGGGAAGTCCATGCCCAAAAAGAAAATATCGCTCCACCCGCTATGCGACAAATCCATGCGCACTGGGGTGGTTTCTTTGAGGATGGGAAAAGCACCCATGGCATCGCGTTGGTGCAGTGCCGACACCAACCGGAGCGGGTAATCGGCAGGGTGCCCCATGCGGAACATCCACTGGTTGCCACGGACCGCACGCACACTCAGACGCACTTGGTTGGCAAGCGTCTGGAATGCGAGTTGGTGATATGCATGCGCAAGCGCACTGCTCAACGCATCGCAGGGCTGTGCCACGAAAGCCCGGTAAAAAATCTCAACGGCCTCTTCGAAGCGCCGATTGAGCAGGTGCATATATCCCTCGTAGGGCACATGGTGCGCAGCTGCGACAGGGAAATGTGCCGGCAAGATGAAACGATGAATCGCATATAAAAAAAAGAGCGCACGCACCCGCTCGTAGAGGTTGGCGTGGGAACGCCGAAATTCGTCGAGTGCGGCAACCTCAGCAAGGAGCTCTGCCACGGTCATGTTGTGGCAGATGGCCTCGAGCGGAGTATCACGCTCGTGGGTGGTGGGAGCCGTGATGAGCGAACAAAGACGTGACATGCACACTTCTCCCCACAATTATTCGGAACGCCGGTGCAACAACAATTCGAGCAAGAGTGTCATCACTTCTTCGCGATCGACGCCATCAAGCCCGAGTGCTAACTGCGCCGTCAACAAACCGTACTTGGCGCCCGTGTCATAGCGCCGACCGATATGCGCCAACGCCAAGTAACGCTCCTGTTGCGCCAGCTGATTGAGTGCGGGCGACAACTGCAAGGAGCGGTCGGGATTGGCGTGGAGCTGTGCATCCAAGATGTCAAAAATACGCGGCGTCAACACGTGCATGCCAAACAAACACAAGTAGTGGCCAACACGCAAACCAGGCACCAACAGTTGTTGCTCAGCCTCGGTCGGTGTTGGTTTCTCTATCACGGTGTCGATTGCATAGACCTGCGCACGATTCGCGATGGGACGCCCCGCCACCACCCCGTAGTAGGGGAGTAGTTGCTCGCGTGATGCTTGGACGGCCGACACGGCACAGGATTCAGCACTAGCCAGCTCAATGAGTTGTTGCGCACAGCCACGACCCGCATGACTCAGATAAATATGATCGCCCACGAGGTGCAGAAACGGCTCAGACTGCATGGCATCACGCGCCAACAGCACCGCATGACCATACCCTTGGGGCTCTGCTTGCACCACGAATTGCACATCAGTGGCGATCGTACGAATGGCATCGTGGTAGGCCTCGGCCATACCCGGTGCCACCACCATGACCACCTGCTCAATGCCGGCAGTCAAAGCCTCGGTCACAATGATTTGTAACAACGACTTGGTCACCCCATCGCGATCAACGAGCCGTTGTAGCGGCAGAGTTTGTTGCGCTGGAGAGGCCGCTGTGATAAGTGCCCGCGTAATTCGCACGGTACGCCTCCATCCAATTCGTCCTTGTCTCGTATTATAGCAAAGCTCTCTGTGCATCAAAACCAAATCAGCACGTGGGTTTTGCTTGACGAGGTACGCATCGCCCTCTATACTAGAGGCGCTTGGCAAAGGCGCCGGCAGGTGTGCCCATGCACACGCATACGGTCACGAGGAGTGTACGATGCGATCGAGTATTGCACAATTTTTTGGCCCAAATGCTGGGTACGTACTGGAACAGTACGAGCTATACAAACAAAATCCCGAGTCAGTTGATGCGGAATTCCGCGACTGGTTCGACCGCCACCACGAGTACGTGCAAGCGTATGTGGAGGCAACGCCGGTGCCGGCTGGTGCGAGCATGCCCGATAGCACAAATGCGGTCGACAACGAACATGCGATTGCTGCGGCGCGCCTGATTCGCTATATCCGCGAAATCGGGCATTTGGCGGCACGTATCGACCCGCTTGGGAGCAATCCGCCGGGTGACCCTAGTCTGAGCCTCAGCTACCACGGCGTTTCAGAAGCCGATTTGCAGGCCTTGCCAGCGAGCATTTTGCGGAGCCCGCTCGCACAAGGGTTGGCCAACCTCCAACAAGGCGTGCAGGCGCTCCGTGAGCTGTACTCGCACACCATCGGCTATGAATCTGACCACATCCAAGTCTACGAAGAGCGCCAGTGGTTCCATGATTCCATTGAAACGAAGCGCTTTTTTTATGGATTTACCCCGCAACGCAAACGCGAAATCCTCGAGCGACTCACCGAAGCCGAGATGTTTGAGCGGTTTTTGCACACCACGTTTGTTGGGCAAAAACGATTCTCGCTCGAAGGGTGCGACGTGGTGCTCCCCATGCTCGACTCGATTATCCGCAACGCCGCCGCCGCCGGCACCAAAGAAGTGGTCATCGGCATGGCGCACCGTGGTCGCCTCAATGTGCTCGCCCACATCCTCGGGAAACCGTACCACAACATTTTGAGCGAGTTCTTGTTGGCGCACCGAGATGCCAAATCAATGGTGCGTGATGCCCACGGTTGGACGGGCGACGTCAAATACCACCTCGGCGCACGGCGCGCCTACAAAGATAGCGGCATCGAACAGATGCCTATCACGTTGACCCCCAACCCGAGTCACTTGGAATTCGTGAATCCTGTGATTGCGGGACGTGCTCGTGCCGTACAAGACGAGCGCCATCAGCGTGGGTTGCCCGAGCGCGACCGCATGGCGTCACTGGCGATTATCATCCACGGCGATGCAGCGTTCCCCGGTCAAGGAGTGGTCGCAGAAACCCTCAACATGTCGGGGTTGGAGGGGTACAGCATCGGCGGGACGATTCATATTATTCTTAACAACCAGATCGGGTTTTCGACCGACCCACACGACAGTCGCACGACGATTTATGCGTCGGATTTGGCCAAGGGATTCGAAATTCCCATCGTACACGTGAATGCGGACGACGTAGAGTCCTGCGTGGCCGCAGCCCGCATGAGTCTCGCCTATCGCAACGAATTCCACAAGGATTTCTTGGTCGACTTGGTCGGATATCGACGTTGGGGGCACAACGAGGGGGATGAACCCACGTTCACCCAACCGCTGATGTACGAAAAAATCAGCAAGCACCCGACGGTACGCCAGATTTTTGCGACGCAGATGATGGCCGACGGCATTCTCAACGAGGCCGAAGTCGAGACGCTGACCAAGAAAGTGCGCGGCAAACTGGATGAGGCCAAGCATCTCGCCGAAACGAGCCCCGTGTTGGCACGTCGCCCCGAATTGCCACCGGTTGGGATTGCTCGCCGCACCAAAACGGCCATTCCGGCCGAGCGATTGCACGAACTCAACACGCAACTGCTCAACACGCCGGACACGTTCACCATGAACCCAAAATTGACACGGCTTTTTGACAAACGCCGAACGGCCTTCGAGCAGGAGGGAGCCATTGATTGGGCGCATGCAGAAACGCTGGCGTTCGCTTCACTGATTTGTGAGGGTGTGCCGATCCGCATGACTGGCCAAGATAGCCAACGTGGCACGTTCAGCAATCGCCACCTCGTGCTCCACGACGTCGAGACGGGTGTCGCCTATGCACCCATACAGCATCTCACAAACGCCCAAGCGTCGTTTGCGGTCTACAACAGTCCGTTGTCGGAGAGCGCAGTGCTGGGGTTCGAGTACGGGTATAGCTCGCATGCGCCGGACGCACTCGTGTTGTGGGAAGCTCAATTCGGTGATTTCGCCAACGGCGCACAGGTCATCATCGACCAATTCATCGTCTCGGGTGGCAAAAAGTGGGGCTTGCAGCCATCGTTGGTGTTGTTGTTGCCCCACGGCTACGAAGGCCAAGGCCCGGAGCACTCGAGTGCACGCCTAGAGCGCTTCTTGCAACTCGCTGCCGACGACAACATTCGCGTGGTGAACTGCACCACGGCCGCCCAGTACTTCCACTTGCTCCGCCGGCAAGCCGCCTTGCGCAATGTGGACCCGCGGCCGTTGATTTTGATGACCCCCAAGAGTCTACTCCGCCATCCCAAGGCGGGGAGCTCGTTGCGTGATTTGAGCGATGGGCGTTTTTATCGGGTCATGGACGACAGCGTGGCTGCCACCCACCGATCCGACATTCGGCGCCTCGTTGTCTGCTCGGGCAAAGTGTACATCGACCTCGTGACCAGCGTTGATGCGGCTCAGATGGGTGAAGTTGCCGTTGTGCGCATCGAGGAACTCTACAGCTTCCCGGATGCCGAGCTCCGTGAGATTATCGAGGCTTACCCGAATGTGCAAGAGGTCGTGTGGCTCCAAGAAGAACCCAAGAACATGGGGGCTTGGAGTTATGTGGCACCGCGCATCAAGAGCCTTTTGGCACCGGACATCGCATTTGGGTATGTGGGGCGTGCCGAATCCGCAAGCCCTGCCGAAGGCGCTTTGTCGGATCACCAAGAAGAACAACAGCGCATCATCCAACAGGCGGTCTTCGCACCGCTCCAGAGTCAAACAGTGGTGATGGCGTAGCCGCCTTAGGAGAACACATCATGAGTGTGGAAATCAAAGTACCGGTACTCGGCGAATCGATTGTCGAGGGGACGATTGCCAGTTGGCACAAGCAGGTCGGTGATGTGGTCCAGGCAGGAGAAGTCCTCGCTGAACTCGAGACCGATAAAGTCAACGTGGAAGTCACTGCAAGCGCCAGCGGCACCGTGGCTGCTATTTTGCGCCAAGCAGGCGAGAGTGTGTCGGTGGGGGAAGTCATCGCCCATCTGACCGCCGGAGCAGTCGCCGCAGCGGTGACTGCCCCAGCCACACCACCGGCCGCTAGCACACCCGCCGTTGCTCAGCCCGTGGCCACACCCGTGGCCCGCAATGTGGCCAGTGAAGCCGGGGTTGATTTGAGCACGGTGAGCGGCAGCGGTCCACAGGGGCGCATCACCAAGGACGATGTCATCAAGGCGACCGCCAAACCAGTGGCTCCTGCGGCGCCTGCCCCAGCCCAGCCAGCGGCAGCACCGCTTGCAAGCGGTCCACGCCGTGAAGAACGGGTTCGCATGACGCGACGACGTCAGACCATTGCACAACGGCTGGTGCAGGCGCAACAAACGGCGGCCATGCTGACCACCTTCAACGAAGTCGACCTGAGTCGCGTCATCGACATTCGCAAGCGCAAAAAGGACCTCTTCAAGGAGCAAAACGGCATCGGTCTCGGCTTCATGTCGTTTTTCACCAAGGCCACGATTAGCGCACTGCGGCAGTACCCGGCGGTCAACGCAGAAATCCAAGACATCGACATCGTCTACAAGCACTACTACGACATCGGCATCGCGGTTTCAACCGAAGAAGGGCTGGTGGTGCCGGTATTGCGCGATGCGGACGCCTTGTCGTTTGCTGGAATTGAAAAAGGGATTGAATCGTTGGCCAAACGGGCTCGTGACAACAAGCTGTCGCTGAGCGACCTGCAAGGGGGCACGTTCACGATTACCAACGGTGGCGTCTTCGGATCGCTCATGTCAACCCCCATCCTCAACGCCCCGCAAGTGGGTATCTTGGGCATGCACAAAATCCAAGAGCGGCCCGTGGTGGTGAACGGTCAAATCGTTGTCCGCCCCATGATGTACATTGCGCTGTCGTACGATCACCGCATCATCGACGGGTCGACGGCTGTGCGTTTCTTGGTACACATCAAAGACCTGCTCGAGGATCCCGATAGCCTGTTGCTCGAGAGCTAAAACCAACGTGACCAGCAAATACACACCGACCCTCGGCAGTGCCGAGGGTCGGTGTGTGACGTACCACAACTAGCGATCTGCGAGGGCGGCTACGCCGGGAAGCACTTTGCCTTCGAGGAGCTCGAGGGAAGCACCGCCGCCAGTCGAAATATGGCTGACCTTGGCGGCAAGACCCATTTGCTCGATTGCAGCCACTGAATCGCCGCCACCGATGACCGATTTGGCGCTACTGTCTGCCAACGCCTGCGCCACTGCACGTGTGCCTTCGGCGAAAGCCGGCATCTCGAAGACCCCCATGGGACCGTTCCAGATGACCGTTTTGGCGACCGCCACCTGCGCAGCGTAGGTGGCTCGTGTGGCAGGTCCGATGTCGAGGATGCGCCAGCCAGCAGGCACGGCATCGATGGCCACGACCTGGGTACGCGCATCCGCAGCAAAGGCATCAGCGATGACGGCGTCGGTGGGCAACAAGAGCGCCGTGCCACGGGTAGCAGCAAGATCGATCATCTGCTTTGCGATGGCGAGACTACTCGGCTCGACCAGCGAATCGCCGACGGCGTAGCCCTGCGCCAGCAAAAAGGTGTTGGCCATGCCACCACCAATGAGCAGGGCATCCACTTTGCTGAGCAGATTTTCAATG
>Ga0172373_10001569_pt1 | contig 36962 bp, 53 predicted proteins | sample Lak10m_2_FD_114546 | JGI IMG/M metagenome (GOLD analysis project Ga0172373, IMG submission 114546) | Freshwater microbial communities from Kabuno Bay, South-Kivu, Congo - kab_092012_10m | ecosystem: Environmental > Aquatic > Freshwater > Lake | place: Democratic Republic of the Congo... | reverse complement strand
TCTTTTGCTGGAAGCTGCTTAAATGTTTCTAGGAATATCTTGATAAGGAACGAGACATTCTTTCTATCCTCACCAAAGTCTCCACGAAGCCAATGACCAACGAATAAATAACAAAACTTCTCTGGAATCTGTGCAAGTTCTTCCCGTATAGACTTTTCTACATCCGATTCATACTCTAACTTCTTGAATACATTATTGTCTATGCAGTTATGAAGAACTTCTAATGGTTTTTCTATTTTGATTTCACCCATCGTGTTTCCATTTTGGTCTTTCTGTGTGTACTTGGAAAAATGGAATACGTTCTTTGAGTGCTCCGAGATGGTCAGTACCAAGTCCATCTTATTACATGCTTGTACCCATTGTGCCGATGCCACCGAGGTTTCAATACCTGCGGTGATACCAATATTGTATTTACCCGATGGTTCAAACTCTGTTGGGATAGTGATGGTGACGTACAAGCTTGGTTGTGGGAGTTGTCCATTACGAACGATTCTATCCAAAATCATCTTGTCCTTTGGATTATTTTCATCCAAAGCGTTCATAGGAGTATCACCCCACGGCACACTATGGACTTTCACATCAAACTTATCCCATTCAATAATGTGGCGGATAATGTCTCTACTCATATCACCATATCCAGAACGGGTTTGGCATGGTGCTCTAACTATACATAACGGTTTACCTGACATATTAACCTCTGTTCTCTAATCTTTTAATATCTGCGTTGACCATTCGTTCTACCCATACATCAAATGGAGTCTTGGGTGTCCATCCTAACACTTGATGTGCTTTCGTTGCATCACCACGAAGTGTTTCTACTTCTGCTGGACGGAGGAATTTAGGGTTGACTCTTACAAATGGTTCCCAATCCATAATATCTATCGATGCAAATGCAGCGTCCAAGAAATCACGAATCGTCTTGGTTTCACCAGTTGCGATTATATAATCATCTGGTGTATCTTGTTGCAACATCATCCAGGCCGCTTCTACATAATCGGGAGCATAACCCCAATCTCGTCCGGCGTCAAGGTTTCCAAGTTCAATAAACTTATCATATCCTCTATCAATCCGTGCCACACCATTTGTAATCTTACGTGTGACGAACTCAATACCACGGCGTTCACTTTCGTGGTTGAATAATAACCCAGAGACATTAAACATTCCATAACTCTCTCTGTAGTTCTTGGTAATCCAATGTCCGTATAACTTAGATACACCATACGGGGAACGTGGATAAAATGGAGTAGATTCTTTTGCTGGATTCTCTACCAACCGACCAAACATCTCACTTGATGATGCTTGGTAGAACTTGATAGGTTCCCCATATTCACGGATTGCTTCTAACATCCGAAGAACACCCAATCCAGTAATGTCGCTGGTTTGTTCTGGTGTATTCCAACTTTCACCCACGAAGGATTGAGCTGCGAAGTTATATACTTCCGAGCACTTCGTAGCTTTGAGACAACGGAGAAGTGAATTTTGGTCGGAGAGGTCACCAATAATAAATTCAAAGTTTGGATTACTTTCCAAGTGTTTCGTATTCTCACGAATCTTGACCGATGCTCGACGTTCCATACCATAAACTTTGTATCCCTTCTCTAAAAGGAAATCGGCCATATACGAACCATCTTGTCCGTTAATACCAGTAACCAGTGCGGTTTCCATTATGCCTTCACCAATGTGAATCGTCTACGCGGAGTCCATTTTTCCCAAGCGTTTTCCATATCTTGAATAAAGAGTTCACACATACGTTCTGCGGTAAATTGACCCGCTCCTAACGCATACTCTCTACCTAATAGTCCACGGTGTTTCCGTTCTTCACGACCCAAGTTATACACTTCCAACAAACGTTCACTAGCTTCCTTCCACGATGCACGGTCATCAAAGATGTATGGAGTTAATGGTGAACCTTGTAATGAACGTGATACTGGAAATACTGGAAATGCCCACTCACCATGCTTACGGAATCTACCGTCTGCATTACTACCCCATTCATATGTGAAATCCTTTTCTGGGTCAAGATATTCACCATTGTCGTTGACGAATCCACATTGGTCTTGTAATCCACCTGTGACGTTGACGATGATTGGAGTTCCACAAATAATACTCTCACACGTACCCAATCCAAATCCTTCATTACTCGAAAGGTTGATGGTAACATCGGCAAGGTTATATAGAGTATTCAAGTAACCTGTTTCCATACGTGCATCGGAGAATATTACATAGGGTTCGATATCAGGAACAACATCACGAATCACCACAGGTAAATCGGTTCCATGTTCGTCAACCTTTTGTGTATGCATCACCATTCTGCACTTCTTCCGCTTTTCCTCTGGGAGTGCTTTCATAAAGCTATCAAATGCCAACAAGATGTCCGAGGTCATCTTACGACGAATATTACGGCTGTTATATAGTACAACGTAATCTACCTCATCTTCACCAAAGAGTTTCTTACGAAGTTCCAATACCTCAGCACTATCTGCTGGTAATGGGCCAAATCGTTTTGTGTTGATACCATGCGGAACATACGTCAACGACCAAGGAGCCCGTGGTTCCTTACGAGATACATGCTTGACGATATTGTAGGTTTGTTTACTGATACATCCGATCCAATCATCTGCACGATAGAAGTTTTCGTTATAGTATGGATAGGGAAGGTCATCCCAGATAGCATAAAAGAACATTGGAATCTCTTGACGGATTTCATGTTCTATTTGATATAACCAAATCCAATATCGGGGGTCAGTGAAATGGAGAATGGCATCTGGCTTTTCTATTTCAAGAAGTTGACGGATTAATCGACTATCACCATATCCATTATATGGGACAATCTTTACAGAAGTATCCGTCATACCAAGTTCATTGTTTAACGCATTCGATAAGTCAATCATCTTACCAGCTTCAGGATGACTTACTGCGGCACCAACCTGTACCCAGTTAAATCGGTGTGCGGTTCCTTCAATAATCTCACGTGCCATTGTACCAACACCAGAGGTCACTCGCATATCATCTGCGAGAAATAAAATCTTCTTTCGTTGGTCCTTTGGAATATAACCTTTCTTTTCACTCATATATTATTTTACCCGTGCTTCAAGTGATCTTACTCGTTCTTCTAATCTTTTGATACGTTCTTCGTATGTTTCTTCTATGTAAGTTTTAATACGTTCAAAATATATCGTATCTAGATACTCGTATATAGAACGACCAATATTTTCTGCAAAGATGTTGTTACCTTTCTGCGCCGTCTTAAAAATGCGAGGACGAGGAGAAGATGTATCTGTTTCTTCATCTAATTGTCCTCTGATAAGATTCACCAATTCTTGTTCTGACATACTATCTCCTATAAAACAACACTACCACTCACGCTTGCTGATATTAATGATACCCAATAGTTTTCTGTTACCGACGAGGCTTTTAATCCATATCGATTACAGAATTCTCTGATATGCTCATTAACATCAGAACTGACCTGAATGGTAGTGTATTTGTTCTTTTCTTTTTTCATACGTAACCCTTCTATAGATTTCTATAGAATACATATCAACTTAAATTGCCAAAAGTTCATTTATATCAAGAATTCTATAGTTTTGACCAACCACACGACGATGCATATGTCCAGAATAAACAGTAGGATTCCCCATCTTGTTCCACAATTCTTCCACAATAGTCTGGTTCATATCGTGCCACTCTGGTCCGACCTCAAACAACATCTTTGCAGTATTATCAAAATGCTGCTGCACCACAGAATGCGGTGGAATGTGTGTGATGAACGCATCAATCTTCTTTCCTTCAATATTCCGTGTTAGCTTTTGGATATCCTCGTGACGAATATCTTCCAGAGGTGTCCAGAATCCACCATCACGGAGTAACCACTTCTTGTTGATACTGGATGCTCCACCCATAAACGCAAGGGTTTGACCATCTAGTTCCATCACAGTGCCACGTGGGATATAATAGAATGGGATATTCTCATATACTTGGGTAACTTCTGTATATTGCAACCATCTATCACAATCATCGTGGTTTCCATCAATAAAATATACAGGGACACTTGACTTTTCTAATACCGCCTTAAAATAGTTTTCATTAGCGGGACAGAGCATATCGTGTGTGCGGTCTGTATCTTTAAACAGGCAAAAGTCCCCAACTTGGATAATAGCCTTAGCACCACTCCACTCAGCCTTGTTAATAGCTTCTCGTAGAATGTTGTAATCTCCGTGAATGTCCCCAAGTAGTAAAATCATATTACTTCCTATCGTATCTATCTTGTAATCTAACTAAATCGTTTAAGTTGTTTGTAGATACTTCCACTATCTTCATATCTGTGTCTGCGATGATTCTATGAATTTGACGAGGTGGAATGTGGAAGGTGTCACCGACCTCCATCTTATTGATGCTGGTGACCTGTGGTTCTCCATCCTCATCCATTACATACCACACCACACGACCCGTACCTTTCAATACGTGCATCGTTTCTACCTTTTCCTTGTGGTATTGCACACTTAATGCTTCACCACTCTTGACTTCCAGTATCTTTCCAACGTAATGTGCTGTATGTGCGAACTTTAATTCACTACCCCATGGCTTCTCAATTTTCTCAATCATCACCATTTACCATTTTTTTAAGTTTCTTTCCTTCTTTCTTTGTATAGGAATCTACGTTTGATACACCATCGGTATGCTCAATAAGGACTCGCATAATATTTAATGCCGCTTCCTTATCATCTACACGGAACTCTAATGGACCCCACTTGTCTGTATCAAGGAGGACTAACAACTTTCCGTTAAGGTCAAGGCGTAATGAGTCTACCCGTTCTATTCGTTTCTTTTTCTTTGGCATATCAACCTCCCAAGAATGTTACGGAAATCCAAATCCCTAAATAACTCCCGACCACAGACCCAAGTGCATATCCTGCCCATTGATGAAATTGGTCTTGTCCATGAGCAATCTTTTTAATAACAAAGAAGTTCATAGAGGCAATCATAAAGTCACTAACTGCCGACAGATTATATTGCGCCGATGCGGTTGCACGGAAGTTGATGCACCAGATTGCATACATCAATATCTGGATAAAAAATAGTAATGATGCTTCTTTGAGTTTATTTTTCATTTGTATATCCTTTTCTTTTTAACCTTTTTAAAATATTTTTATTTCACTACCTGTCCATTGTATATTACCTTTACAACTTATATGCCACTTTGTACCAACTCCCTCAATAAAATCTGTTGTAGTTTTGGTTTGCGTATTTATTTCCACGTGGGATGCGAGATGCTCTACTCCATTGATTAGGACTCGCCAATGTAGTGTATCTTCCGGTTTTGCTTTTGTGTTATATCTTATTTTTATATCATACATATCATTTTATTTTGATAGTAATGATGCTTCTTGTAGTTTTTTCATAACCCCACCTTATTTGCCATTCTCTCAAACGCCAGTTGCACACAGGTTTCGTATTCATATTCGGTTTGTTCTCCACCTCGTAGTGCATACTGCCATTCCATAATCGCCACCATCAGTTCCCGCATCTTATTATGGTCAACCACTAAGTTGCCATACGCATTGAGTTGACGAAGAACTGCTTCATACACTTCAACCTTACGTTGGAGCTTTTCGTTTGACGCTGTTGCTTGTTTAACAGCGAGAATCAATCCAGCGGTTTCTTGTGGTATCATAAATATATCTTCCGTATAAGTGTAATCAATAGTCCATCATCCTTGGGTAATACACTGCGAATGTCTAACCATACCTTATTATCAATAATACGAGTGATGACTGGAATATGCAACCCACGTAAACGTTGTTCTATGTCCATTGCATCCCCACTTAACACCACCGACCACGAAGGTATTTTAGACGTAGGGAATGCTCCCCCACCTACCGTAGCTTCACTCCGTTCTACCTTTCCACCAACGTGTTCTGCTATCGTCTCTGCTCTAAATCTAATAGTTTCTGCGTCAGTAGTCAACATTAATAACGCAGGTATTTGTAATAAAGCTTTATTAGTATTTCTGTATAACGCTAAGGTAGCTTCTAATGCGGAGAAGGTCAACTTATCCACTCGTAATGCTCTAGCCATTGGATGCTTTTTTAACTTGGCAATAACATCTTTCTTCCCCAAGATAATACCTGCCTGCGGTCCACCCAATAATTTATCCCCACTCATAATCACTAATGTAGGGTTCTGCCGTACTGCGTCTTGTGCGGTCAACTCTCCTGTTAGTCCCCACGTACTTAAATCCATCATCAATCCACTACCGAAATCGTGAATGAGTGGAATACCTGCTTCCTCTGCGATAGGGACTAATGTGGGAATATCAACCTCGGATACAAACCCGTCCATTGTAAAGTTGCTACGATGTACCTTTACAATCGCTGCGGTGTTCGGTGTAATCGCGTTTCTATAATCATCTGGGTGTGTACGATTAGTTGTTCCTACTTCAACTAACTTTGTACCACTTGCTGCCATAATCTCTGGAACACGGAAGCTTCCACCGATTTCTACAAGTTCTCCACGACTCACCAAGGTTTCTTTACCAGCACATAAGGTTTGTAGTGCCAACACTAATCCTGCTGCGCAGTTGTTGACCACCAATGCATCTTCTGCACCTGTTAGTTCGGTCAAGATTGCCGATGCATGTACGTGTCTAGAACCGCGTTTACCAGTTTCCAAATCATATTCTAATGTAGAACCACCAGACGACACCATATTGATTGCATCAAGTGCTGCTTGTGCTAATGGTGCTCGTCCAAGATTTGTATGAAGAATAACACCAGTGGCATTGATAACTGGACGTAGTGAAGGTTTCGTATGTTCTGTCAAGTATCCATCTATTACAACTGCCCAGCTTTCATAATCCACAGGTAAATCACCACCCGTTCGTGCAACAGAGATAATCTCACGGATAGCATCTCGTACCATTGTATGCGTCCAGTTGGTGATACACTTTTGTACTGGACTACTTTCCAATATAGTACTTACCTTTGGAAACCGAACAAAGCTCACAGATACATCTCCTTAACATAATCCCAACAAATGATATTCATTGCGGCACTTACATTGTATGACCGAAGAACTCCACGTTGCGGAATACTGATACGCTCAAGGTTTGCGAACCGAATAGCCTCTGGAATTCCATGACTCTCCGACCCAAACACAAAGAGTGGAGTATCTCCGTTCTTATGAAGCGAAGAATGAAACTTGTGGTTCTTTGCATTCAACTCATATCCACCATGCTCACACAACACAATATTGTGGTGCATCAACTTCAACTGATTGAGAATGAGTTCGTCGGCGGTCATCGGGTCATCAAAAGTATATTGGACGATATTAATATATTTCTCAGCACCTACAGTGCTACGTTTATCAAATTTCTTACGTCCAAAGATATAAAAATTCTCAGCCCCAAAAAGACACGCCGAACGAATCATCATTCCCACATTCAACTCACCTGTGATGTTGATACAACCCACAGAGAACCTGCGTTGCTCACTTATGGTGATGGCAACATTCTGTTCGTAGGTATTTGTCTTATACTCGTCCCGTACATTGTAATGGTTACTTGCAGTGTCGGCAATTATTTTGGAATAATTTACCATAGGATTCTCATCCATACAGTTTTCCCCAAAGAAAGTAGTCTTGTCCATACCAGTGATTTTTTGTTTCTGCCCAGATGTTCATATTATTCTTCTGTAAAAACTTAATCATTTTTTTGATTGTTGGTCAGTGTATCTACAAGAACACCGTCCAATTGTTTTTTATGTGACCACTCATCAATTCTGTTCCACATAGATTGCATCATACCTTTATTTCTATATGTTGGATTCACACCATTCCATTCCAAGTAAAACATATTTGCGTTTGGTAATCTTTCTACTACACCAAAACAGAATCCAACTACTTCACCACTATCTATTACTACTGTATTCAGTCGGTCAGGATTTTCTATGTGTTCAATCAACCTATTAGGAGTATAAACTAATATCTGCTCTTCACTACCAGCTTTACTGTATGATGGTAATGTAAATATCGTTTCATGCACCAACCTGTAAGCGGATAGTATGTATCGTATATCTAAATCCTGTAGAATCACGTTAATACTTTCTTCTTAATCTTGTAAAAGGATTCGCTGCAATAGACTTCCTTATCATTGTACACACAATACTTACAACTATCTTTTCCAGGAGTTGCTTTGATTAAATCGGTTCTATGATTTCCTTCACCGTCGAAACACTCGTTCAAGAACTGCTCAATATGTGTCCATGCACGTTTAACCGAAGGTTTCCCATTAGACGGCTCAAACGGACTCACACGAGGAATAGGATACGGAGAGTTTTCACTAATCGTCCGCTTCAAGATAATATACTCTGTCCCAATCATTTCCAGTGGAGTATCAAACTTTTCGGAGATGAATTTCTTATACAGAAGAATCTGGTTCAGCTTGATAGGGTCACTCTTCTGTGCTTGTGTCCATCCTGCCCGACTGGTCTTTAAGTCAATGATTGTAATCTTCCCCGTCTTTTTGTTCTTGACGATAATATCAATATACCCGATAAAGGTCACGCCAGGTCTGACCTCTTCTTCGATAGGATACTCAATACCAATCAACGTCACATCCTTTGACGGGAACAACTTTTGCCGATGCTGCTGCACATAGGAAAGAATCTGGCACCCCTGATTGTAGAAATCCATCAAGGTTTTCTTATCACAGAGAAACACCTTATTACCATTCGTATCGGTAGTAGTGTTCTCTTGGAACAAACTAATAAACTTTTGCTTCAAGGGTTCGGTCAAGTCAATACTCTTAGCCATATTGTCCTTCCCCGTATACACATACTGCTCCAACCACTCTTGGATAGTTTCGTGCATCGCAGTGCCGAATACTGTATTGATAGACGAGTCATCAAATTTGAGGTCATCTACATATCGAAGCTTCCACGCAAGGGGGCAATTAGCCCAGATACTATATTGTGAGTATGAAATCTTATTCATTACTTATCACCCGTTCTAATGTGGTTGTCGCATGCGGTGTAATACCAACTCTTACCACGAATCTTACCAGGTTCACCACATACTTCGCAGATAGTCAAGCTTTCCTTCTCTACATCATTGATGACCTTATCAAGTTCCTTATTACTGTAATCCGTGTAGATACGAAGTCCACCCCACTTTTCCTTGACCTGAAAAATCTTGATAGACCCTTTAATAGTTTCCATCTTATCAAAGACACGATTGACCAACGGTGCCCATCCCTTACCGACACTCGTTAAGCCATTCTCTCTTGTATACCCTTTGTAGTTAACAACGCTCATAACTGTCCTCGCAGTTGTAGACACCTAAATATAACAAAAAACCCCTCGAAAATCAAGGGGTCATTTCCTTCTCTAATAATAGTATATTATCCATCAAATGTTGTATATTAGGGGGATTCTGGAAATGTTCGTATATTACATTATTTCCTTTCCCTACACTTATATGAAATGATGCGGGACCGTCTTGAAGAATAGCATACCAGCTCCCAGATTCCGTAGTTCCCACTTGTTTTGCATTAAAGAGAGCCATTAGTCCTCGTAAGAAGAAGTATGGGGTAATCCACTATATTCGCAATTATCCACAATATCACGAAGTCTATCGATTTCTTCTTTGACTTCTTGTAATGATGCGGAAATACGGGCTCTGGCTTTCTCTGGAGTATTCTCAAACGTGCGTTTCCAATTATTCTTGTATGTTTCTGTATCCACACTCAGTGGGCGTGGAGTATCACCTTTTCCATTACTCATCGTAGTTCACCTATATCAATAAATGGTTTCTGTTCACCATAGTAATTTACTGTACAACGTGCTTCCTTCAACATTTCTATACTACGGGTGGTATGCTCGTTCCAATGGTCACCCTTTGCCCCTTGCCCTTTCTCACAAAAGAGAATCTTAATACCCGCATTGATAATGGCACGTGTACAATCCACACATGGAATATCACAAGTCAAATACATCGTACAATTATTGGTAGAGACACCAATACGAGCGGCGTTGATAATAGCGTTTCGTTCTGCGTGTTCCATCCAGTAATACTTCTCTGGACGTTCCTTACGTTCTGGACGGAAATCATCAATCCCCCGTGGAAATGAATTGTATCCCGTTGAACGAATTTCATTATGGGTTCCAACAATCACTGCACCAATCTGTGTATGGTCATCCTTTGACTTCAACTTGACAGTATGGGCAATTTGTCGAAAATATTCAGTCCATTTCATAGTTTTACCTTCTTTAATTCTTTGTCCGTCTTTCCGTACATTTGGCACAACTTACGGAGTTCTCCTTTGTCGTGCTTGTAGAAGATGTCGAGGTATTCTGTAGCTTCTGTTGAGCTAACTGCATAATGTTCCCTAACCAAGTCAACCAACCACGTTTCATATACATTCTCCTTTTTATCCTTAATGTATTTGTTAAACTGCTTTCCCCGTGGTATAACTCTACTAAAAAATGCATAGTGAAGTTCTGGTGACACCGTATATTTTTGCAACTCATTTACAAACGGGAGTTGATGTGGATTCATGCTTAGGAATTTGTTGACCATATAGTTATTATACGATTTTCTATCTGCGTCAGATAATGAAGTAAAGTAATCTGATTTTTGATTCGTATAGATTGCGTCTACATGATCAAATAGACCCTTCACTTTCGATTGTGTCGGTTCGTTCTGTATTGTTGTTTTCTTCCGTGGGGGCATCTGGTACCTCTATCTGTGTAGGAATGCCTTTCAACTCATTCTGTATTTCTTCTATTATTTGCCGTACATTCTTAGCTTCAATGTAGGGTGTATAATCAACATATGTTGGATTTCCCTCATTTTGCAAATCTTCTATACGCCAATAGATATCAGTTTTCTCTCGCAACTCTTCTATATATTTTTCACACGGTTTTTGAAACATCTCGTGATTTACCAATTTAACAGATTTTAATCCTGAATTCAAGAGGTACGGTTTAATTTCATCGTGAAAATAATTGATTGTCTCTAATATACTTTTTAACTGTCCTCTATCAACATCTGGAAAATCTTGTGGATGCGTCATACCATCTCGTAAATATTCAACTAATAAATTTTGTTCACCCTTATCATTCATCTGTGCATGTGATAATAGTAACCAACTAGACACTTGTTCCGCAACATCCAAACGTTCGGTCACTACAATATAATCAAAAATTTCCCACGGAAAATTTTTATAATTAAATACATGCGGATATGTTGTAAGAGATGTACTAGTAATTTTTGCTGTGTAATTGTCACTGCGTGTAACGATTTTCATTTTCGTATTTACGTCAGTCTTTACCCACATTTCCGAGAATAGTTCAGAATAATCTATCAAATCAAACTTTTTTGCAAAAATATTTTGTATATAACTCGAACATGTTCGTGGTGTGGATACAACTATAGCCTTCATACTTTCTCCTGTAGTTCAACTTTCTGTGGTTTCCATCCATTATCTACACCTTGTATCACTTCAATCTTCTCAATCACTCCATCCTTGACATGCACCTTCTGTATCAACTGTACATATTCTTTAATGTCATTATATGGAATGACTGGAATTTTTAAATTCTTCATCATACGTTTCTTTTCCCTCTTAGTACAGAGGAAATAAATATATCGGTGCTTTGCAGTTTCTTCTTTTCTCCAGAAGGTATGACCGATTGTTTTTGCCAAGTTTTCTACATTTTTATTTCCAAACTTAGCCCCAACACTCCGTGAATGTATCCAGAGGTCATCTTCTTTTAATCGGAGACTAAAATCTGGCATCAACTTGGAATATCCACATCCTTGATAAATCCAGTTGGTTGCTCTATAAATCCCACCAGTGTGTGCCTGTTCTGGGTCTGCATAACTCACCAAGACTTTTACCTTTGAGTCATTATCACGCATCCACTGAAATGATTGGGCGATAACAAAACTTTCTAAGTTCTTTCCGTATCCATCAAGACACACTAAACGGGTCAGCTCTAATACTTCGTCAAGTTCCAGTCCATCAACAATACTATCAATTGTTCTATTACTGACTGGATGCCCATATGTCATACAACCAATCAATTGTTCATTCTCACCAGCAAAGAACATATGCTCAGTTTCCTCCCGATAAAAAACTCCTAACGCATATCGAGTGGAGCTTGCCTTTTTTGTATAATGATATTTTTTTATAAAATTAGAAGCAACATCTTTACTTATTTCACGGACTGAGACACGGGATGTATTAACAAATGATGTTTCCAAGGTCTATCTGTTCCTGTAGGTGGGTCAGTTTATCTTCTTCTATTATACTTCTACAACGTAAGTCTAACTGCTTATATCTAATATATTCATCGTAGTTTACACCAGTAAAGTTTACATTCACACTATCTATGTGTTCTTGTGTAAATTTTACTCCAAAAAAATTACCAAGTGTAGATATATAATTTACATCAAAATCTTCATATGTCAAGGTAAGTATAGGAACTCCTTGCTTTTGTATAAGTTCGTTTATCTGGTAAAACTCATTTATACATCGTAAAGAATATCGTAATAAACTGCTAGGAGCTCGTATTTTCTTCACATCTTTTAATGCTTCTACTATGCTATATAAAATATTATTTGGGTCTATTGTTTGTGCATACGACAGAACCAACCAACTCGCAACTTGTTCTACTATATTTTTACGATTTAATATTATAATCTTATCAAAGGCCAACCACGGAAAAATATCAGGTCTCAAAAATGTTCCGTGATGAAAAGACGATGGCGTAATCTTCACCACGTAGTTGTCATTATCAACCAACCTCATCAAACGGTGATAATCAACTTCATAGACACGTTTAGGATATGCAAATGTTTCTCTATAGTTTGTTAATCCTAAATATCGTTCTAATAAATTTGGTATCAACATAGAGCGAGTTCGTGGTGAAGAAAACACACACACTTTCATTATCTAATATCCTTCACCGCATCACATAGCTTATACTTTAATGCTTCCTGTGGTGAGAGCCATACATCCTGCGGAGGAAGAAGTCGTTGACGAATCATCTTATCAGACAATCCCGTACACTTCTTATAATGATTAATCATACGAATGGTGGTTAATTCAAACTCACGCATCGTAGCGATAAGTTCGTGTTCCTTACCAACCTGGCCCCACGACCATTGGTGAGACAAAATACTGGTGTTGGGTGTGATGACCCGATTCTTCTTTGCACCAGAGATAAAAGTCAATAATCCTGCTGATGCGATACAACCCAATCCTACAGTATGTACGGGAATCTTACTTCCACGCATTACATCGATGATTGAGAACGCTGCCGACAAGTCCCCACCATAACTGGTAATCATTAGGGTTAGATGGTCATACTTCTTTGTCTTGTTTAGATTTGCCTCTATAATCCACGACACAACATCCTTGGCGACATTCGTGTTGAATTCATCACAAAGGTAATAAATACCAGCATCACGCATACTGGTAGTGGCGGGTGGCATCATCGGCGATGGTGCGTTTGCCATATTACTTCTCCAAAATTAAGGTGGGCTTCTTCGGTTCCTCTTCACGGACAGTCTCTTCTTCCTGCATCCCCTTTGGAATTACTGGAAGGAATTGCTTGTTGATATGACCGCATGCATTACATGCAAAGGTTGGAATAGGAACGATAGCTTCCTTGCCTGTTGGAGAAATGAGGGCAGACATCCGCTTCATCAACATTACCTGCTGGAATGTGTAGTTCCCACACCGCTCACAGATTACATCATCCGCCTTAGACAAATCAACATTCATCTGCGGAGCCATCGGAGGGGGACCACCAAACTTATCTCGTGCCATAACTTCCTCAACTATTCAAAATGTTATAAAGTGTTGCTACAAAGTTAATTTCCTTATCTACTACAAAACTATCACGATACTGCCCTTCTGCAATTGCTAAAATACCTTGTGGAACTTTAGTCGGTGCATAGTCCTGCACCTTATCAAACAATAACCTATACAACTCTGTGAAATCCTTTACGTTACTATCTGCTACAATCTGTCTCACTGAGTTGACCTTATCCTTTAGTGGAAGATTACTTGCGAGAGCGTCCAAGACTTGTAACTTGTAATCTCCCGCGATAATCTCATCCACGTTCAGTTCTAACTTACCACCCGTAGTCTGGAGTTGTGAGTTGTTTAATATTCTGCGGATATCTGGGTAATAGGAAGTGACCAACGCTGCGAGGGTTCCCTTCTCGTATGATACACCCTCCGTATCCAGAATCTTCATTACATGCACCGCCACTTCTTTCTTGGAAGGTGGGGTCAACTTAAAGACTTGTGACCGACTAATGAGTGGGTCAATAATACGTTCCACATAATTACAAGTCAAGATGAAACGGGTATTCTTACTGAACACCTCCATTAGATTACGGAGTGCTGCTTGGGCCTGTGGAGTAATAAAATCCGCCTCGTCGAGCACAATAATCTTCATCGGCTTAAAACTCATTGTTGCTGCAAAGTTCTTAATCTTATTTCTAATGGTATCGACCGAGTTTTCATCGGAGGCGTTGATGAACAGATAATCGCACTCAATATTCTTAATCAAAATCTTCGCAGCTGTGGTCTTACCAGTTCCAGCCGTTCCACAGAATAATAGATGTGGAATATCTTGGTTCTTAATAAACTGTTCCAGCTTGATTTTGAGATTATCATTACCAATATAGTTTTCTAATGTCTCAGGGCGATATTTTTCCACCCACAGGCTATTATCACTCATCGTCCAACCTCACCCAAGTAAGTGTTCTTAGCTTCATCCCAAGTCATTTGCACCATCTTACGATAATAAAGTGTTTCATCATTTAATCTATTATTATCATATAAATTAGTGTATCGTTTGATGGCTTTCTCTCTCCACCATAACATAACGCTCTCGACATCGTTTGTCAATCGGCTTGACAGGACTAACTTATCATCGGTGATTTCCTTACGAAGATATTCACGGGTATTTTCATAAAATGGTGCGAAGTATACACCACGTTGGAAACCGTGTTCATAATCACTTGATTTAATCCCTAATATCTTAAACAACAATAACATCGTTTGTTGCTTTGGACCTGTTGGTGGAAACTTGTGTCGTGATTTCTTATCGTAGACTTTACCAGTAGAATGCACAGAGTAATTATCACTTTCTAACCTATTGATTAATTCTTCCTTTGTTGGTGCGGTGATACGAACAAACTCATCTGCACATATCCACTCTTCACCTTCTTGGGTAATGTCTGCCACATATGGAATAGTTGCCTTGTCAAATCCTTCTGAATAATTAACTTTTAGATAGTTTGCCCATTCACTAAACACATCATCATTTGGTTTCAATGCAATCTTTCCAGCAGTGACCCCAAGCTCCTTCCAGAACGGTATACGCTGATACATGCTGTGAGAACCATAAAGTGAAGTTGTAGTCATACCCACCAGCGTATTACCAAACTTTTCTTTCCAATGGTCACGAACTTTACTCGTGGCCAATAATGATGCAACCAACTTCCCACCCAAGAAGTTATATCCAAATGGTTGTGTAGGAACAATCGTCGTTCCAATTGCTGTGGAGTTAAGTAATCCGTCCTCAAATTTATTTTCTTTTGTCCATCCTACCCATTTATCACGAACACCTACAGAGGCGACATCAGACCCAACGGCACAGACGCCAAGATACTTACCCGTATTCTTATCACGAATGAGGACACGAACCAATCGGCCTGGATTTGCTGTGAACTCAAAGGTAGAACACATTACACGAAGATACTTCCAATCCGTGAAGGTTGGGTCATCAGGTTCTACAATAACGACTTCTGGATTTAACTCATTGATTTCTTTAATAGTCAAGTTCTTATCAGTAATATCCGTAGGTTTCCAAATCTTGGCTTCTACAATCTGTGCCAATTGAATATCACGGGTGTTATTGAAATCACCAGTTAATTCTTTCCACTTTTTATACAAAGTGTTTTCTTGTACAGACTGGTTCTTCAAGAAATCCATGTGTTCCTTGAACTTGACCTTCTCTGTATCAAAGTCAAACGATGCCCCCTCACCACTAAAGAAATCGGTGGCAGAGGTATTTAAGACAACACCACCCTTCGGCGGTTTCTTCGCAGAAGGGGCTTTCGGTGTTGCTTGTTGTGGAGTATCGTTAAACTCAAAGAATGACATTAGGAAGCGGTCTGGATTTGGACGAGATAATAATCGGTGTTATATTCCGTCACACCGAACTTAACATATGCCAGTCCCTTTGCACTGACCTTTAACACACCACTCGCAGCTTCACGATTAGCAGAGATGATTTCCTTTAGGTATCGTGCTGAAAAGTTGATAGGATTGACTTTGGCGTTCTTTGTGGTTTCCACATCCATAGTGATACGATTGGTATTCATATCAGAATATCCAAGCACAATCTGTGCGGATGAACCATCACTCAATACGGTGAAGGTTTCGACATCAGACAGCGCACCCTTAGCTTTCAGAAAGGTATTCATTACCTTCTGGTCAAGCTTAATCTCAATATCAAATGATGGGAGCTGCTTCAGGTCTGGAGCAGCGGGGATGACTGCACTATCAGCCAATACATAATCAACCTTTGCATTATCATCGGTAAGATGGATAGCTGAAACCTTACCGTTATTCTTCTTGGTCGTAATTTTGATACCTTCACCAAGAACTGACAACATTGACGAGAGTTGCTTGGTATCGAAAATACCATAATCACCCTCATCCAACTTTGCATCCTTGACCGTCACGACACCAAGAACATTCTTGTCATCGGAGATGCACTTTACGGTGATATCGGTGCCGTCTGACTTCCACAGCACACTCTCACACGAGCCACCAAGATTATACTTGGCAATAAACTTTTCTAACTTTGACTTTTCCATAACCGTTTAACCTCTGTTGTTTAATTAAATTTACACCAATCACCATAATTACTTGGACGTTCCGACTTATAATCTGCACTTACACTTGCTGACAATCTTTTACTTCGTGGAATACATTTGTGATATCGTTTGTATGGAATATACAACACATCACCAGGTTGTAAAGTGTATTGAAAATCAACAGTTAATATACTGTCATTCATACACACCACTTCATTTGGATTTCCATTCCACTTCTCACCAAATATAGTCCATTCAGATTCTCCGTCAAGTTGTAGTATTAAAACGGATTGAGGGTCTGCGTGTGTTCTGAATGACTTTGAAGTATTACTAATCCCACCATAGATATTGGTGGTGACGTATTTGTTTTGTATCAACGAGAATATATTTGATGCATAGTACAGTCCCTTTGTATATCGTTCCATATAAGACAATACAAACGAATATCCAGAATTTATTTCAGAAAATATCGTTGACGTAGGTGTAGAACTTGTTTCTGTACTTTTATACGTGTTCTTCTTTTGGTAATCCTCACCAATAGTTGTTATATCGGAATTATGTATATTATCATTTAAGTATTGTTCTACATCATTCCATGTAAGGATTTTTTCTGGTGTGCATGAGTTGGTCATTACAAACGCACGTTCTTTATCTTCTGCTATCTTTTCAAAAACCTCATCAAGAACTACCATCTATCCCACTCCTTACTCCATATTCTCGTCAATGTACCTTCGGTGAATCTTGCAAAGTAATCGTATCGTTTTCCGTCTATTTTCTTATCATTATAGAATATAATGTCCCCATGCAAGTCTGTCAAGTACTCACGGCGATAACTACCTTCTACTTTATTGGAATACCCACCAAGAAAACTACTAGGATTTTCAACCCACTCATAATCCCATACTTCACGATAAATTTGGTGATTTGCAGTAATTACATAATTTTCCATCGTGCTTTCAAAAAACTTCGTTTGGAACTCTTCATCAGTAATATATGAATATCCTGGGAGTTGGACTTCGCATTTTATATAATCGAACATTCCCATATATCACTCCTTTACAAAGGCGGTTTCTTCTGGATTATTTCCCATCTTTTCTACATAATATACTTTGTGGTTGACCTTTAATCTAATTGGTAATTGCCAATTTGTAAAGGAATTTTCCCACCAACGAACTCTGTTGTTTGGCATCGCTGCTAGATATCCTTCTGGGGATACCAACATATTAAAACTTTTGTCTTGTTGTGGTGCGTTAGAATATCCATCATCGTGAAATTCTATAGCCCATCCCAATCCACGACCCGTAAATTTTTTACCAGACGAATCTATCCATTCTGCACTCACTCCCTTAGAAAACGTCATATCCACAATACTAAATTCTGTACCAAAACATCCCCAGACTTGATGAGAATGTAAATCTTGCATCGGTGGTGTTGCTTTATTAGGATCTTGTCCGATTATCAATCCGTGAATAGGAACTCCACGATATTGTGCCCCATTTTCCAATAATACAGAAAAGGTCAGTGCTTGTGCTGGTCTGACGGATACCGCATGAATTATACAATTTTCCATACCAGTATCCAATCCATTCGTAATAAATTCACGATGGACTTTACCATACAAATGTTGTGGAAGTGATGCGGTTAGTGAATGCATTACATCAATTTTGATAATGTTTTCAATGTATCGTTGTATTCTTCTTGGTAATCTTTAGTCCAACGATATAGTCCAAGGAGAAGTTGTGCACCCTTTGCAGTAGTTTTGGTTCCCATCATTATCGCTTCAAGTGATTCGTCCAAACGGTCACCCCATTTCTTTGCATATCCTAACCAACTATAATACTTCTGTGGATTGTATTGTACGAACTTCATAGCGACTTCTGCTTCACCCAAGAATGACCCTAATGCGTGGAGGGAAGCACTGATAGGACGGCCTGTTGGTTTGCCACCAACCGATGGTTGTGCGGTGTCTGGATAACTATTCACAATAGAATGGTGAAGTTCCGATACAGGATTTAATACAAACTCATCTGTTGTATGTAACATATCAAATACTTCTGGACTTACACCTTTACCAAATCCAAGTGCGGTGAATTTCCAGTGTATCATTTCGTGATACATATTACGAACCGTGATAACAGGGTCATCACATAGAGGTGCCATTACAATCCACGAATTTGGATATTCTCTTGATGCATGTTGGCAAGAATATTCGTTACCGTCTGTATCAAGATGAATCGGCATATACACATCAACTAATGATTTGATAGTATTCCATATTACAGGTACAGCCCTTTCCGCTTCCTGTTCTACTCTACGTAGTTGTATATCATTATCATTAAATGGGGCACCCATTTCTTCGGTACTCTTCCACGTATGCACATACATACCAGCCATTTTCTTGAATGGAAACTGTTTCTTGACGAATCCTTTTTCAGCCTTGATTTGCTGATATGCCTGGATATCGTATCCATCTGTTTGTGCGTTGATAATTCTGCTATAATCTATCGTCATAAAACCTCTTCCCATGCGTATTGCGCATTAAATTTGAATGCTCCAACATATCCACCCCAGAACGTTTCTTCTGGACTAATCAGTGAAATAAATGCCGTGCCGTTGTCCTTCTTATATAAGTAATAAGTTTGCCCGATAATCGGCTTAAAACCAAGAGAACTTTCGTATAAAAGTTGATTTACATTATAATCTCTGACCAGCTTTTCGTATTCTTTAACCAACTCGTTATATCGTTCTGTAAAATAATGTTTAAATGTTGGAGACACCACCGCTTTCCAACTTTCGATATCTACAGGTTTGATAGATGCAGGAGCGCTGGGACTGATACCATAGGTCAGTGCGTTTGGATTTTTATCCGTATCGTCGGTCATAATGCGTAGGTATAGATGTGTTTTGCTTTGGTCTTTATGATTTGTACCCCAGGGTCACCACGCTTATACCGATTATTGATTTCAACTCCATAGGGTCTATCTAACATCGTCAGGGTTCTCACGTGGAATGATTTACCATCAACCAATAATGTTGTACCCACTCCCGTCATTCCTTCATACTTAAAGTTTGCTGCTCTGTAGATAGTTCCTTTGTGTCCTTGTGCTTCGTCGGCATAACTGACCACATACTTCCAATCGGTATTTTTCTTTAACCACTTTAATGTTCTACTAACGAAGAAGCTTTCTGCGTTCTTTGGGGTATCATCAATCAAACACAATCTACGAAGTTCTAAACATTTATCAGGGTCATCTGGATAATACTTTTGTGCAGCTGCAGCACCTGCTGGACGGGTATAAACACAAACACCCACCAATTCTGGTAGGAATGTACCTTCACGAAACAATCCAAACACTTCTTTATGTTGGACATTATGATAATCTGCGTAATGCCATCGGTGTAAGAAGTTGCGGACGGTCTCGGAAAAACTAATCGGTTCTACAAAGTATCCTTCTAATGCCATATTCACCTCATAAGTGGCAACGGGAGATTCGAACTCCTATTCCTTGGCGTAGCCTAATAAGAATTGTAACGAGTAGCGAGCCCTTCTTATTAGCGTTGTCCCGACCAACTGCGCTGCCGACTACTACTTGTTGTTTCCACCAAAGTATGCGTAAATCAACTCACACGCTTTGATATGTTCCTTGATTTGCTTCATATCCTTCTTATAATCCAAATCAAAGACAGTCCCCTTCTTGTTATTCTGGACTTGGATAAGATATCCTTCCAGACTGTCCTTCATTTCCTTGACCTGCATCACAACGATGTTATCCACCGTTTCCCAATCCAACGGAACCATAATGTTTGGCATTAGAACTCCCCCCATTCACGAATAGAGACACCAACTGGAAAAATAGGAATACCATCCTTACTCAACTCAAAATACCGAACCGTTAAATACTTGCCAATAAGCGAACGACGATTCTTGAATAACTCTGCACGATTTTCCTGCGAACCCTCTGGACGGCAATTGAAAAGCATACCACGTTCGGCTTCCAGAATGAAGATTGCCAAACCTCTATCACTCCCATCCCCGTCAATAACATCAACAATACGATACTCTGCATCTGTAAAGTCCTTTAGTTTAAGTAGTGAATAGGAACGCTTATTGATTTCATAGTTTGCCAACGGGTCACGAACCATCGTTCCCTCATATCCATCCTGCACAAACAACTGGTGAAGGTGGGATACCTGCGACTCGTCCTCAACCTTGACGGTCTTGACCCTGACCACGTTCTTCGGTGCATCCATAAAGATTGTATCCAAGATTTCCATACGATTATCATAGTGCTGCTCAGGCAACACCACATCATATACGTGATACAGCAACTTGGGAGACAACTCTGGACGATACTTCTTGATTGCCGTCATACTCTCTTGGAGTAGAACATTATTAGGAAGCATTAGCTCACCATCAAGAATATATCCACCCGTATCAAACTTCAAGTGTTGAATAACCTCGGGAATAACTTCCTTGTTTCCACGACTCCACCCGTTTTCACCATCAAACAACATACGCATGCCGTTGAGCTTGGGCTGGACGTAGACAGGAAACTCCATCTTCCCCTTATGGTCAGTAAACTTATGAGCGAGCATTGGCATCGGACGAACATTCTTCCGTTCACCCTTTGCACGGAATCCCTTGTCCCGTTGCTTCTTGATTACGGCGTCAAACTCGAAGTCTGCCTGCTCTTGTGAGTTACGTTCGTTTGACCGACCAACATTTGTCGGTTCGGCGTAGTAGGGTTCCGACATCTGCTGCTTCGACGTACGACCTGTCTTGGTAATCTGATACCATTCGGTCTGGGTATAGTAGTCGGTTCCATCCTTGACGATATGCAACCGCCAGAACTTCTCACCACCATTCTTGTTTTCGGAAATCAACCAATCACTTGACTTGATAATCTTCATGAGATATCACGCTCCTCGTCTTTCTTGATAAGGTAATAACTAATATGGGCATACATTGCGCTAATCAACACGAAGATGGCAAACCCACATACGAGAACGACACCGACCTTGAATAGCATATTAGACCCTCTTCCAAACCAAGTAAATCATGATAGCGAACCCGATGGCGGCAGATACCCATCCAGCGTTCCCTCTGCTCAACCAGATACCAATAGCATCCATACTACCTCCAAAGAATAAGGGATGTATGAAATATATCACACATCCCCCATTTTGTCAAGTGTATCTATTATAAGATATTAATTAAAAATATATGTAATTTAAAATAATACTATTTAACAACTTTCAAGTTAGGAACAACATCTGTGTGTGTAGGTTTTGTAAATTGTTCTTCTGCAATCAAGTTTTGGCTGGCGGGTTCTTTAATATTAAGTTTAATAGCGTGCGAATCAGTTCCCATTTTTATACCACTTTTTACGTCAGTACCATTGAAATAATGTCGTTGCCAATCTTCATTATGCTTGCCAGCCTTTTTACTTTCAGAGAAATTAGCACGTGATGCATGGTATGCGTGAAACTTTTCTGCTAACTCTGGATTATTATTCAAGAAGTCAATGTTAAAATCAAACTTTTCTGCATAGTTATGTGGAATCGGTTGTAGGAAACAAATTGGGTCACCCTTTTTAAAGTAGATAATCTTATTAGGTTCGGTAACTCTCCAATTCATAGTGAATGAGTAGTTTAACCAATCTGTTTCTACAACACCTTCGAGTGGTACTGCCCCATTAACAAAGAAGTTTGGAGCACCCCGAACAAGTAAATTTACACCAGGAGGGGTTCTGATAATAAAATCAAATTCAAATGTAATCACACCACCAACAAAGTGACATTTAACCCAATGATTTTCAGAATTCATAACGCTATTATATTCAGGATCAACCCAAAAATGCATACTACGTCTATCTTGACTACCAAACCACACTGCTTGTATATCACACGGACACTCAATAACCCATCCGTTTTGATTTGCTATCGTCATAGGGAGACAACGATACATGTGGATATATTCGTCCATCCATGCACGCTTTGGTGGTGCTGCGTGGAACTGCCATCCAGGAAGTGGTTTGTTATCGAATGTTCTATATACTGTTATGTTCTTGTCTTTTTCCATAATAACCTCTTAAAATGAGAAGAACTCATCTGCTTTTTGGTTGACATCGGTTGGGAGTAATCCCCAATTCATTGCACTATAAAAATCTTCCAACTTCTTCTTTAACTCGTTGACGAACAAGGCTTCGTAATCAATATACTGCTCTGCAATATCCGTGATTTCCTTTGGATCATTATAACCCTTCACCGCGATAGTTTCAAGGTTCCAAGGATTATTCGTGAGATATACATACTTAATTTTTTCACCGTCACTAATTTTCTCGTATTTGTTCTGTATCTTGAAGTGATGGAGAAGTTTATTATAGCTAATACACGCCTTGACGTGCGCAGGGGTACCCTTCTTAAACTCATTCAGTTGCTTCCCCGTTCCCTTCTCGTATTCACTGATGTTCTTGACCGAGGTGTTCCGTGCGACATTAATGTAAGGTTCGTCATTTAACTTCTCACGGAACTCTAACACCTTCTTATCCATATCAACTTTACTAATACCACCCAAGACATCCTTTAACACCCCATTCATAAATGCACGGAACGCCGGTGGGAAGGTTGACCGAACAACGTCAAGACCCTTAATCTTAATCTTATTGTCAATATCGATGTTAGACTCCAAATCATATACCGCATTCATTGCGTATCGCTTCTTAGCAATCCATAATCCCTTACTTGCAACCGACTCACCCTTGATATAAAGTCGGTGCTTATCACAGAAGAACAATTCCTTTACCATCACATCATAGTAATCGTTCAATTTCTTTTCGACCGCACGAGCCAGTTTAATCGTAAATTCCTTGGGTTCTGCGTTCTCTGGAAGTAATGCCTTCGATGAGAAATACAACGAGTCGGTATCAATATAGATACAATAATCATTCTCGTCTTTTAACTTATCGGTATACAACTTGTTTGCAAAGTCTGCACTATTCTTAATCACATCTTGACCAGTTGCCGTGACCGCAAGGGCGTTATCAATATCAAAGAAACGAAAGATGGGTAGTCCCAACACACCATACAGAGAGTTAAGGAAAATCTTTTGGATATGCTGGCGTCTATCATAGAACTCTGCCAACTCCATATTTCCCTCGTTCTTGTACTTCTTCATCAAGTTCTTGAATTCAACACGTTCTGCAAACCACTTGTCGAGAACCTCTGGAATAATCCCCATCTTACTACTATCATACATTACCCCATTCGAACTGATGTAGAGATTAGCTTTCTCCATAAACTGCATGAAGTTTTCTCGTGGAAGTTTGATCACAGTATCACTGTCCTTCTCACGAATGATATACGTATCAATCTCACCCCTACGATGCTTTTCCACATCCCAATTCGTGACGAACCCACGCTTAGTTTCTGGTGAAATGTTAAGGGACATAATAATCGACGGATATAGAGATTGCAAGTCGAGGGAATAGACCCAATCATACAATCCAGGAACAGGAGGTTTCACATATGCTCCCGCAAACCCTTCATCATCGTTTTCGACACGTTCGTTCATCAGTTCACGGCCATCTGCTGGTTTATTGCTGACTACCAATCCCTTTCGGTGGAGGTATGTAATAATCGTACCTTCCAAGAACTTCGAACTATAACAATAATCTTCGTATTGTACGTGCCCGACATGGCATATACCACGAACCAACTCAATCAACTTCATCTTCTTGTCGATTTCTACGATAATACGCACGTCTTGTACGTTGTAATCAATAAACTTTTCCAAGTCATTACGGAATAGTTCGTCCAATGACCCATCATATTCTACCTTACCCATTCCAACTTCGATGCGACCAATCGTATCAAGACGATAGTTCTGCTGTTGTCCGTAGGTAAACTTCTTATAGAGGTCAAGATAATCAAGTGAACAGACACCCGCAATCAACCACTTCTTACGGAACTTGGAATACTTCATTTTCCCGATAGGAGACAACCGATTGGCAATTCCGTTCCCACACTGCTGTTTGAGTCGGTTATAGAGATAAGGCACATCGAAGTAATCACTATTCCATCCCGTGATAATCGTGGGACCGATAGCTTCATACACATCAATAAACTTGTAGAGGAGGTCTACTTCATCTTTAAAGAAGAAGGTGTGAATATCGTTGTGACTGAAATCACTCCGTGTACCCGATTTATCGAGCACAAGGACATTATACTCTTTCGTGATATTATCGTAGAGAGTAATAGCGGTAACTTCGTTGTTGGGGTTTTCAATATTCGGGATGCCATTTTCCATCGACACCTCAATGTCGAAGAAAATTACTTTGTGTCCCGTAGATGGATTATCCTCGTTTAAATACAAATCGGTCAACACACGAGTCTCACGAGGAACATCACTTTCGAATAGGGTAGGGTCATCCCACTTATACATCTTGGTCTTGCTGACCCGAACACCTGTCATACTTAATTTTGACCCGTTGCGGTCAGCTTTATATGCGTAATCAAACTGCGAAAACGGCAACGTGGTATAGCCGTTCTGGTCATCCCAAAGATGCACTATACCACGACCTTCACCATCTTCAATAAAAATATTCTGATACACGAAAACCTCTTTTGTTTTTCTTCTTTGGTGTTATTTCCAAGTTCATGCCGATGTATTTACCAGCCACACTTCCAGAGATATAGAATATAATCACCCAGAAGTTTCCTTTCAACAACTCGTCAACTGAAAAAAAGGTTGACCCAAGTGCCATCAAGTTTATCCATACGGAGTTTACTAACAACTTACGCACGTTGTGTTGTAAAGTAAATCGTATTTCCAATACCTTAAAAATATTGAATAATACTTGGAATATAAATACCCACATCAATCTCATAGAAATATAACCTTAGTCCTCGTGTTTGTCAACTCCAAACTTAATGTGCTTGTACCACACGCGTTCATGAAAAAAATATATTATTGGTTTCACACACAATTCGGTGACGCCAATAGTAGAGGAAATAACTATATTACCTGTGAATATATACCCGATTGTTATTGTCTGGAGTGTTCCGAGTATTCGGTAGGATATTGCCTTCGCAATATGGCGTTTTACATGGACCATTACACCCCCATTTCCTTACGAATCTTTGTGGCGCTAATAGCTTCGATTTCATCATCCAGTTTGAGTTGTTCGACCTTGTAACCCACATCACGCCCATAATATACACCTGTGATGTTTGGTAACACGTGTATCGTATACTTCCCGTGATAATCTGCTTCCAAGTCGTGATGGATGTTAGTGACCACAGCTTCGGCATCAAAAGGGTCTTTATCACTTGTTCCCTGCGTGTCACGCACCACAATACAAACTTGACCTTCCTTTCCAAGAATCTTCTCGAAAAGAGTACGATGTCCCTTGTGCCACGGCTGAAAGCGTCCAATCATCAACCCCGTGGGTGCTTTAGAATTAAATTGCATAGTTTTTCTGCCTCTATATCTGAGTTGAATTCAGTGATACGAATATTGTATTCGTCCGCTTGTGGGACTTGCCACGCCTTGTTCGTATCTTCAAAGCGTCCTTCGGTAATCGTGTCCATCCATACACAAAAATGTGGTTCGTAGATTGCACGTAACTCACGAGTTGGAGCCACGAAATCTGCGACCACATAATCTACACGATCTTCTAATAAGTTATCAGCCATCGTCCGCATACGTAATGCTTGACGTGCTCGACCCGCTGGGCTAAAATCCCAATCCTCGAATGCCTTACGGATGGCATCGGCGTTTAAATGTCCTGCGTTGGGGAGAAGCTTTACTAATTTTTCTGCTAATGTAGTCTTTCCAGAACCAGGTAATCCAAATAACAAAATTCTCATAACCCCTCATCTAATTTTATGTGTTTCTTTATTTTTGACTGAATAATCTTGGGATTGTTTCGTATATCATTTTCCCACAAACACAGAAACTTATATCCCATTTCTTCAAATTTCTTTTTTCGTTCTGTATCTCGTTGCCATATTTCTTCCGCAGTTTTCTTTTTACCACGATTAAAATACGAAGAAGTATATTGCTGTGGATTACAGTGCCAGAAGTCACCATAACATTCAACAATATACTTCCTATTTACCAAAAAGTCAACGGTATATTTGTCTACCGAGACTTGCTCTTCAAATGGAAGATTTAATCTCGTTAGTATTGTCGAAACCGTTTTCTCAATTTTGTTACCTATTACTCGTTTCTCTTGTTTTTTACGAGCCATACGTAATCAAAAGGTTCATATATTAGTATTTGGTGTTGAAACTTAAAGTGATTCTCATATTAGTTTTATTGGGTGGGACATAATGTTGTAACCACCCTGGGAATAACACGAGTTGACCTGTCTTTGCTTCTACCCTTTCTACATTTGACGTATATTTTCCAGGAGCGTTAGGTGCTGTGTGTTGTACATCCAACATCCTGTATCCTTCTGTTGCACTAACGAATACGATTGGTGCACTTCCTTCATCAACGTATGGGTAATATGCTGCGCTGATTACACTTTCATAGTGACGATGTACACCAACAGAACCATTCATAGTTAAAATATTCATCCAGCTTTCGTAAATATAACTTGTTTGAATACCTATTTCTGCTGAATAATCGTCTACGTACTTTTGAAACTCATCATACAAATATTTGAGTTCTGGTAGTTTACTTGGGTCTTGATTACCCCGAATACCATCAACCAAATCATTTTCAGTGTACCCGATACCTTGTAACGTTTTATTGATATTTTCTGTTACAAGATATGATAAGTCATAAATTCCTACGGGTACTTGAAATAGCCAGTTTACAACCTTCTTTGTCATAAAACCTCCTTACGCTGCGAAACTACTTCCGCAACCACATTTTGCTGTTGAGTTCGGGTTCTGGAATGTGAATCCCGATGCCTGCATGGACATCACATAATGTACTAATGTTCCGTTGAGATATGATGTAGAGAATGGGTCTATAACTACCTTTACTCCATTTTCTTGTTCAATTACTACATCATCTTCTTCTGGATTGTCTATTAAATTGAAATCGTATTTGAAACCAGAACATCCACCTGGTAATACAGATACACGGAAGTAGTTTGCATTTTCTGCTTCTGCGAACTTCTTCATTTCCCCAAGTGCTGCTTTGGTAAAGGTAATGTTAAAATCAGTTGCCTGTTGAGCCGAATCCATTTCTCCCCCTTCCATCTGCCGATGTAGTTTCTGTGACTTCTTCAATTTCAAAATTAACTGTTGGGACTAAAATCATCTGTGCTATCTTTGTACCTTCTTGGATTTTTGCGACATCCCCACCACCATTATATAAAGCGATTTTGATTTCACCAGTATATCCGTTATCAATTACACCAGCCACTACAAATAAGTATTGTTTTGTAGCCACCGAAGAACGGTCACGAAGTAACGCACCATAACCTTCTGGAAATTGAACGGATATTCCAGTAGAAACTAATTTTACTTCCCCAGGAAATATAGCCATCGGTGCTTGGGCATATAAATCATATCCCAAGTCCCCAGCGTGTGCCTTGGTTGGTAAGATTGCATTCTCTGATAATTTCTTGACCTTCATTATGCCCTCATAACCCTTTTAAGTTTCATTTCAATCTTGGATTTGTCGTTCACACCAAATGCAAATTCACGAATACGTCCTTCTTTATAGATATATAGCATTGGAACAGCCTTTGCTCCCGTGAATGTCTTTGCATCTGAAACTTCATCAATATCCACCTTATAGAATGGAATATCGTTTGTATTAGAAAGTTCCTCAATAACTGGAAGCATTTCTTGGCACGGCTTACACCACGTTGCATATAAATCTACAACTGCGATATTATTAGTGGTGACCGCTTCTTTAAGTTCGTCGAGTGTGTTAACGCTTTTTAACATTATGAAATTCCTTTACTGTAATCGTGTTATCGTAATCAATCAATATTGCTGTTAAGTTTTCTACCCAATCACCAGAATTCAGATAATGAACCCCAGCGATTTGTCTATCCTCTGGTTTGTGGATGTGCCCACAAATCACACCAGAGCAATTATTTTGTTGTGCTAACTTTGTTGCACCTACTTCGAAGTCGGTGATATAATTGACCGCCGCCTTTACACCCTGTTTAATATCTTTGGAGATAGAGTAATATGGCAATCCTCTCCATGCTCTCCATTTATTATACCACGTATTGAGTCGGAGCGCTAATTCATACCCACTTGCTCCAATCTTAGCAATCCATTTCCACTTGGCGACGAATACGTCTAATACATCTCCGTGGAATATAAAATAACGCTTTCCTTCTCCTAAGTCAAGGATATAATTTTCCTCAACTTGCAACTTGCCAAGATGCATGTGCATGAATTCGTGTAAGAACTCATCGTGATTACCACGAATCCAAACCACAGGTATCTTTCTGGAAATATCTAATACTTTAGATATGACCTTGGTGTGCTTTGCTCTCCAACGAACACCACGGGACAATGCCCATCCATCCACGAAATCACCATTAATAATCAAGATATCGGTATGATGGTTATTGAGAAACTCTAAAAACTCAACTGCTTTACAATCTTCTGTTCCTAAATGAACATCTGATACAATAATCGCTTTGTAGTGCTTCATATTAATCCCAATAATTCACTTTTGCCTTCTCGAAGTGCATAAGGTTGTTTCTATTGAAGAAATTAACAACCATATACCAAATCATACCTGTATATCCTAACTTGGTAAATCGTCGTTCGTCTTGACCGAAGTAATGGTCAATAATCATGAACTTATTTGGGTCATACTGCTTACTCAAAATATAATCTTCTGATGTTTCATACTTGTTTGGAAACCCGCCAAGTTCATCAAATTTATCTTTTTTGGTCAAGAAGAATGCTCCGATAGCAAACGGAGTTTTCTTGGTCATAATTTTGTTGATAAGATTAAAACACCAGAAGAAAAATGATGCACGAAGGTGTTCACCATAATTCTTTATATTTGCCGTCATTAAATCTAAGTCATACACTCTCATTTTATTTACTGCATCATAAATGGTAAATGGGTGAAACAATCTCACATCGGCATCCAAGAACAAAATATATGGGGTAGTCACTAACTTCGCACCATTATTTCTTCCAACGGATACTGAACCGCCTTGAATAATTTGGATTTTAAGTGCATCATCGTATAGCTTTATAGTAGAGATAGTATTATCGGTACTATCGGCATCTGCGATAATGATACGAACATTTCCGATACCAACTTGTTGTGATAAAGAATCCAATAAGTGTCCAATATAATCTTGCTCATTTTTGCATGGAATTACTATGGTGAGTAAATCTTTCATATTATGATACTTCGCATCCACCAGCGGAACATGCTGCTTCACCTTGTAGATTTGTTACATCTTCCACTTCGACCACATCATCAAGATTGATTTCATGTAAGTGACCAACTAATTCGTTGTAGGTTTCTTCGTCAATATCTTCGAATGGTGCTTGGATGTAGGTGTGGTCTGAGTATGGAAGAACAGATAGTGCTGTGAAGTTGTCACGGTTTTCCCACATCCATTCACCAACTTCCCTCCATTCTCCGTCCTTAATAGACACCGTGACGGATACGTTATTCTTGTTTGCACCCTTTCTGTGACCTGTCTTGACCCATTCCTTCCACACCTTACTGGTACGATGAAGAAGGTCTAATGCACTTTCTTGACGAGTAATTGCATCTGCTGGTGCCTTTTGTGGCACTTCGATAACTGCTTGGATATTTGGCTTAAAGTATTCGTCGGTGACCAGTTCTGGATGATTTGCCTTTAAATATGCGTAGATACTTTCGTTCTTACCAACACGGATACGACGAATATAGTGCTTATTATGCCAAGCGTGAATACCACTACTCGTACCCAAAACGAGAGACGATGTGCCCTCTGGCTTCACGGTCGTGCAGCGGGCCGCTGGCATCGTACCAATTATAGACGATACACGTGCATTTTCTTCCTTCACCAAATTTGCAGCCTCTTTCATGTTGAGTTTTAACACTCCACCCGATGCGATTCCAGTCATCGACACTCCTATCAGTGCTTCCTTTTCTGTTGTTCTCTTCCATATGTCCCTCAAATAGTGAAAATCTGTGTACGATGCTTGTAGTGTTCCTATGAAAGCTGCTGCCTTAGCACGTGCATTCAAATCTTCTTGGGACTCAACATCACCCGCGTGGATGGTGGTGAGGTTACAGAACTGGAACGGACGGAGACTAATTTCTGCACAAGGATTCATGCCCCAATCTTTATCGTTGGTGAAGAAGAAGCCAGGTTCACCAGAACCCGATGCTTCAATCTTCTTCCATAATTCAAAGAAGGTCTCTGCTTCGACCTTTGAACGAACGATGACAGCACTGTTGTTTGCACGACCGCGTTGTGGGTTGGTTTCCCACCAGTTGCCAAACTTACAAGTCAACATATCATCATCGTCAATGTCGAATAAACTAATCATAGCGGAACGACGAATTCCACCAGCAAGAACAGCATCAGCAATATAGCATAGAATATCGTGGACTTCAAGCGTGGTGAGTTGTTCACCATTTTGCTTACGGTCAAGAACCTTTTGAACATTATGTAAACAATCCTTAAGTGGCTCTGGACCAGGTGCCTTACCGCCACTCGTTAGTAACATTGCACCCTTTGGACGAATATCTGTGAAATCGTAGATTGGCATTGCCTTACCCTTCATATACGCAGTCATCAATACCTTGACCGCATCTGCCCACCCTTCAATACTATCACCGACCAAGTAACGACGATTCTTTGTTGGCTTATTTATTTCAGGAAGATTTTCTACATGATGCCTTTGAACGGAGTATCCGACCCCTGTTCCTGACAACAACAGGAACATGATTTCTGAGAATGCGTCCACGTGGTCAGCAGGTAAAAAACAGCAATTATACAAACGAGCGTTGTTAATGGCAATAGGTTTCCCAGCAAACTGCAAACTGCGCATGGAAGGAAGTATTTTCTTATCGTAGACATATTGGTACGCATGTTCAATCTCCTTCTTTAACTTTGGGAATTTTTCCAAATGCATTTGTTTATTTCTATCAACCAATTCTTTCCAATTTTCTCTGCGATTTAATGTAGGATTAAATTTTGCATACTTCATAAATACGGTAATATCACTTAAAATCTTCGCTTCAATCTGCATTTGGTTACTCCAATCTCTACTCTAGATGTTAGGGGTTGTGGTAAAATAAATAGGGTGTTTGTTTAGGAAAAAATTATATGTTAGTTAATCATCAAGACTTTCCAATCCACTCATCTCTGCTAATTTCTTTCGGAGTGTATTCTTTTCGTCTGCAACTTGACTTTCCATCTGCTTCTTTAACAAAATACCTTTTGATGATTTCTCATCGTAAATCTGTATCTGACCGATACTTGTATCCATCACGACAGGGAAAGTTTGTCCGTCTGCACCAAATCTATTTTTAATAATATGGGCACGGCCTGTCTTATTGACTTTATCTTCTAGTTTTCTACTTAATGAGACGACCAAATCAGCAGTCATAATCTTATTATAACTCTCAGAAATCTTATCTGCCTGAATGACATCATCTTGAATTGAACTTCTCTGCGTTTGTGATGCAGTCCAACACGGGATATTAAGTTCACCAGCGATACCACGAAGTTCCTCGTAGATTGCACCCAATTCTTGATAGCGTGCGTCTACGCGTTCTGCTGATCTTAATAAGTCTGCGTAATCAACCAACATAATATCAGGTTTATATCCCAACGCGGTCAATTGCTGAGCATGTGCTATCAGTGAATTACAAGTTGCACTTCTAGCTGGGTAGTATTTAATAATTAGTTGACCCGTAATCTTCGATACTACATCTTTTACAATTTCTACATTGTCAGGAATTTTTCCTGGTTCAATTCCAGTAAAGATAGTATCATATCGAATACCAACATAATTCTCATTGAGTTCAAGTGTATAATGCACCACTCGTTTACCCTTCTTCAATGCGTTTGCACCAATGGTAGATAATGCCCAACTCTTACCAATACCAGACGGAGCTGCGATGACACCAAGTTCACCACCACCCAACCCACCACCAGTAATCGCATCAATAACATCCCAACCAGTAGCAACCGTATCACGTGCCACTCGTAACAATCGTGCTTCGACATCTTCCGACCAGTTGAGTCCAATATCCTTTGGTTGCCCACTACGGAGTGCGTGGTCAACAACCGTCTTAATCTTATCATAATCACCATTCTGCAGTAAGTCAACTGACTTGATGATTGCAGACTTTAGTGATTGATTACGAGCAAAGTCAAGAAACTTATCACGAACATATTGTGCATCACTATCAGTAACCTTCGTGACCACCTTTCGGAGCAGTTCAATAGTTCCCGCACGAAGTGAATCGTCGGCTTCTTGGGATAATTCAATCTTGAAATATTCTAAAGTTGGTAATGTGCGATATTCGTTATAAAAGGATAGAGCTTTCTTCGCAATCCATTTACCAGAATCACTATCAAAGAAGTATGGATTGATAATATCAAAAGATTGCTCCAAGAAATCTGGAGCGGAGATAATAGATGATAATACCTTTGTTTGAAATTCAATACCATACTTCGATAGATTATCTACATTCGTATCATAGTTTTGTGGTGCTGATACTATCGGAACCATTCGTAAACCTCGTTAGTGTCGCAAATGTGGATTGTAACCACATATCGTAAGTTGGGAAGTTAGATATAACTTTACTACGTATCATCAACTTTGTCAAGTCCATTTTACGTAAATCTGTTTTAATAGTGTCTAACTTGTGCACAATCTTCATCTTTGCATCTGCCGAAATATTCACATCCCGTAATTGCATGAGTTGCATATTCCGTTCTACAATATCTTTATTATCTAAAATATTTTCGATTAATTTCGGTTTCTTCTTTACATCAATAAACTTTTGTTCGATGAAATCATAATCAATCGTATTACTATTATTTACCAACTCTGGAAATAACTTTAGTAGTGTTTTTTCACCAGCACCACGAATACCATCAATATTATCACTCTTATCACCAAGTAATGCACGATAGTATACAAAGTTATCAGGATGCACACCGTAGGTATCAATCACGGTTTGTACATCATATGCTTTCTTCTTGACTGGATTGTAGACTTTTGTTGTTTCCGTCACCATTTGTAAGAAATCTTTATCTGTAGAGTAGATAATTGACTCCCCACCTTGTGCCGTAATAAGCTCCGATGCATATGCAATCACATCGTCTGCTTCGATATTATCCATCGTGAAAATAGTAATTGGGAGACACTCTAACATTTCAATAAGTGTCACCAGCTGCCATTTCATATTTTCTGTTTCTTGTTCTTCGGTTGTCATATCATACTGCCGATTCAACCGAGTTGGTGGTTTTCTATTCGATTTATAATCAGAATAGATTTTTCGTCTACGTTGTGACCCACCCTTTCCGTCGAATACAATTACGACTCTGGACGGTTTAAAATCACGAACAACAGACCCAACACTTTTTAAGAATCCAGACATCCCACCGATATGATGTCCGTTATCGTCCAACGTAGGTATAGCCGCATAACTACGTAGGAACGTGTTGAGTGCGTCAATGAAGAGGACACGACTATTATACTTCGTGTCCTCAACATTGGCGTCAAACTTCATTTCTTGAAAAATCTTTTGTAAATCACTCATTTTCTTCTGGTGTTACCATTAATCCTATTTTTTGTGCTAATGCTAAAATATCATCATCACTCAAACTATTGACATCAATATTTTCCAATTCTTTAAAAATAGGGTCATTTACATCTAGCGCACTTACTACGTTTTCAAACTTCGGAGTAACTACAGAATTTGAAACTGTATTTGGTGTAACCGATGCCGCAGATGCGGCACCAGTATTATACACCATCAACTTTCTACGAAGTTGCAGCTCAAACTTGTCCACATCTCCATTTGCATTAGTAAATGCTTCTAATGCCACTGAAATAAATTCTTCTAGCATATTATTCATCCAGTAAAAGTTCTTTCTTATCTTCTTCACCAGTATCCAACGTTGTCTCATCTGGGTTATACTCACTACGATACTTCATGATAAGCGAGTCACAGATTTGTGTATAGACTGCTTCCTTACGAGTGACGTTCGAATCCAAGAACTTTGGAAAATCCTTCGACTGGAACTTGATTTCTTCACCAGTAGTTTCGTCAACCATACTGTACCATGCACCTGATTGCTTGACCAATCCGTTATCCTTCAAGACATCCAACCAACTACCGTAGTCATCAATACCACGGTCGAAGTAAATGTCGAATTCTGCCACACGATGCGGTGGGCCAAGACGATTCTTTACTACTACCGCCTTCACGTTTACACCAACCACGTTCTTATTCCCATCTTGAATCTTACCGATGAGAGACAAACGAATACGAGTTGATGCATGGAACGCGATTGCCTTACCACCCGAAGTTGTCCACGGGTCAGAGAACGCCGGCGCGTTCATCTTTTGACGAAGCTGGTTCGTAAAGACCAGTGCGATTCGTTCACGACCAAGAAGGCCAGTAATCTTACGCATTGCCTTACTGATAATGATTGCCTTGTCAGTAGCGTATCCATCCTTACCGAAGTCTGCTTCCATTTCCTTCTTCGTCGAAGCGGCGGCAACGGAGTCAACGATAATAGTGACTAACTTATCCTTGTCCTTACCAGTACGAACCTTTTCAATGATATTCGTAATAGCGTCGAAGATATCTTCAACAGTAGAGAGATGAACATATACCAATTTGTTCATATCAATACCCACTGCCTTGAAGAACTCAGGATTGACCGCGGTTTCGGTGTCAATCAATACGGCAACACCACCGCGCTTCTGTGTATTAGCGATGAGCTGTGCTCCAACCAATGACTTACCAGACCCTTCAAGACCAGTGAGTTCGGTGATACGACCCACTGCGATACCACCATGCGGACGATTGCTAATAGCAATATCCAACATCGTTGCACCTGTTGAAATGAAGTCTGAGAAATCCGTTGGAGTATCTTCCTTACCATCAAGGAAATACGCTACTTGGTCTGAGTCTTTATTTAACTTGTTTAGTGAATCTGCGATGACTTGTGCAAGTTCATCACGATCGGCCGCTGGAATCGGCTTCTTTGATTTCTTTTCGGTACTCATAGTTGATTACCGATTAATTGTCAAAGAGCTTATCAAACTCGTCGAGAGCGTTCTTAACCTGAGCGGACTCCGAGATTTCTGTCTTGACATCAAGAACTTCAGCCGTGACACTCTTGACTTCCGAATTACCCCGTGAAGGAGCAGGCGTCGGAGTGGTACCGTCTGGGTCAAGATACTTTTCAAGAACAACACGGAGTTCCTCGTAGGAAGGTTCCTTGTACAGTGCGAAGATGTCGGGCTGTTCAGTAAGAAGCTTCTTCGCAAGGTCTGCGTCACTAACCACAGGTGTCTGATTTGGCTTGACCTTTACTGAGGTCTTAGCAAAGTTGGTGTCGGACTTCTCTTGTGGAATGTACTCGACCACAACATCACGGCCAGCCTTCGGGTCAGTAATATCACCGTAGTCAGGGTCAGCGATGTAAGAAAGAAGGTCCTGATAGACCGTCTTACCGAATGAGAAGAAGCGAACACCCTTGTCCTCTTCACCACGAACGATGACAGGAACATAGGTACGAAGCTTCGGACGGAAAGTGTTGGCCTGCTTCCACGCAGCCTTCTCCGCCTCACGCCCTTCACGGCGTGCATCTTCAACTAACTTGTCTGCGAATTCCGCGATAGGGTCGCGGCGACCAAATGAAAGAGGTGAGATGTAGGTCTTATTTCCGATATAGTGGAAATAGAGCTCAATAAAGGGATTCTCACGGTTCTTTACCCACGGGACAATACGGATGGTTGTCTTACCTTCGGTGGGCTTCCACAGAGCTTCACTGCGGTCAGTTTGCTTTGTGAATGTGTTAAGCTTTGCCTTTAGGGCATTAAAATCTAGTGCCATACATTTTCTCCTTAGTGTTTAG
>Ga0172373_10001567_pt1 | contig 37062 bp, 24 predicted proteins | sample Lak10m_2_FD_114546 | JGI IMG/M metagenome (GOLD analysis project Ga0172373, IMG submission 114546) | Freshwater microbial communities from Kabuno Bay, South-Kivu, Congo - kab_092012_10m | ecosystem: Environmental > Aquatic > Freshwater > Lake | place: Democratic Republic of the Congo... | reverse complement strand
TGCTTGCGAGGCGGTAATCCGGGTAACCGATGTGAGTGGCCGGGAGATTACCCGTTACCAGCGGCAGTACAGTGCCGGGTACCACGAGATGGAATTCCGGATGGAAAATGCTGCGGGTTACGGTGTTCTTTTCTATGAACTGATTACACCGTTCGGAACACAGTCGAAAAAGATGATTACAGGAAGCCGGTAAACAGACCATTGGATCTGATACAATAAAAATGGGGTGCGGAACTTCGGTTTCGCACCCTTTTTTGTCAAAAACAATGCCTTTTTGTCTCTTTCCGGAGAAACTCAAAAATTGGTATGATTTTTGGAAAATATATGTGTCACAGTTTTCAGACAAACAAATTACGCAGGAAATCTGCCTTTTTTTCGTTTTTCTGATTTGCATTTCTGTTGACAAACTGGTCTCCTGAAAAGTCGGGATTTATGCCTTTTAAAATTTTGGTTCATTTTTTGAATAATTCACAGTAAACTTGCACCCGAAATCGGCATAAAACCCATTTTTAATCCCCTTAGGTTGTGTGATGTGAAAATGAGCAGCATTGTTGTCCCTTGTATCCCTGCGCGCAATTCTCCTTATTTGCGCTCGCACACCTGATTTAATCAGGCCGCCGCTAACCGGTTGGTTTCGTTTTGCTGGATTTCCTGTACCAGACATGCTTTTATTATTAACGTGCGTTTACGCGCGCAAACGAAACACAACTTGTCACAAATATCATTTTTTTTCGAATCGAAGAAATTGATGAAGAGCCACCTGCACTCTTCAGGGTACCGCCTTTCCCTTTTCCCATCATCTAATTTGTTAACCATGAATAATGTTTCCACGATGCGCCTCCCGGTTGTGGCTTCTCTGCTGGTATTTCTGGCAGCAAGTGTAAATGCACAGTGTCCGATCATTACGGCTCCGCCGGCACCCGTCAATGTGTTGATTATTGTTGACCAGGTTAATGGAACAGCTGTTTTCAATTCAAACATTGCCAACAGTTTTGTTTCCACTGCAGCTCCCTGTAATCCGCTGGATGACTACAAGATCAGGTTATATGAGGACCAGACCAAAACTATACCATACCCGTGGACAGGGGGCTGGCCCAGTTGTTTTTTTGGTACAAATACCGGTGGCAGCGTAGTGACCATTGATCAGTTTCACGTAAACACCACCATACCGGTGTGGGCAACGGTTAACGATGGCGATAACCCGGATCCGATGCATCCTTTTCCCTGTGGTGAATATGATCCTACCTCCGAGAGTGCGGCGGTTCTGTTCAATCTGCAAATAGAAGATCACACTGGCCCGGAAGCCGTTGCTCCTTTTCCTGTTGTAGTGGGTATGGATCCTGCTGCCTGTACTGCCAGTGCCATACCGGGAATCAGTCTGATATATGCCCCCAAGGTAGCTCATCCTGCTGTACTGGCTGCCGGCGAGTGGACGGATAACTGTCCTGCCAATGTCAGTTTTTCATACTATCTGACAGGTGCCACCTCATTGGGCTCAGTCTTCAGCCCAGTTCCCGGCAATGATGCCGGTATTGAAACATTCAATCCGGGAGTAACAACGGTTACTTACGTTATAGAGGACAGCGATTACACACCCGGAATAGATGCTAATCCGGTTTATGTTTCCTTTGATGTAACAGTAGAAGATACGGAGGCACCGGTAGTCTCATGTGATTTATTCATTCCGGCCAATACTGATCCCGGTATCTGCACGGCACCAATTTCATTTGTCGCTACCGCTACCGACAACTGTAATGTTGATATTATATGGACTGCATTTGCGTTGTCGGGCGCAGCAATCACTCCGGATAACGGCACTGACGGCAATGTGAGTGCAGATTTCCCCACAGGAGTTTCATTTGTTGGAATAACAGCCATTGATGCTGCCGGGAATACCAGTTTTTGTGCAACACAGGTTGAAGTGCTTGATGTGGAATTGCCTGTAATCACTTGTCCGTCAGACATCACTGTTGATGAGGACCCTTTCACCTGTTCCTACACGGTATCGGGCTTCGACTTTGATGCAGTAGTTTCTGAAAACTGCCTGCTCCTGGCTCCGGCAGCCAACGATTTCAATTTATCCACCACGCTGGATGGTACAACGTTTCTGCTCGGAACAACCACCATTACCTGGGGCGTGGCCGATGAGTCGTTCAACTATTCCGACTGTTTCTTTTCGGTAACAGTTCAGGACGTAACTCCGCCAGATGTCTCGCTTATCCCGGTTCCGATTGTTGATTTTGAATCTGTTATTGATGTAACCGTAGCTCCGGGTGCCTGCTCGCGTACAGTGAGCTGGTATCGCCCAAGCACGGCAACGCATTTTGCGTCGGACTGCACTGGTTTTATCAGCATAACTGAAAATACCACCGTAAGTATCAATTGCCCTGGTCTGGATTGTCAGAATGATCCGCTGTTTTTCCAGAACAGCGGTGTAACGCCTTTCCCTTACGATGCGAATGACTTCTTCCACCAGACAACGCCTGTGACTGCAGATTTTCCTGTAGGAACAACGGTTATTACATACGAATTCACTGATATCTACGGAAATGTCACTCCTGTAACGGTAACGGTGAACGTTGTCGAACCCGAACTGCCCAATGCGGTATGCGTCAGCGGTATTACGCCCATCCAGATTGATCAGATTGGCGTGGCAACTGTTCCTGTGGGCCTGATCAACGGAGGCTCTTCCGATAACTGCGGGATCAGCTCTATTGAGGTGTTCCCACCCACTTTCGACTGTACATCCGTCGGAACTCAAAATGTGACACTCACCGTGACAGACAACGCTGGCAACACAGACGATTGCGTCGCCAGCGTTTTTGTCAATGATTTGCTTTCGCCGACTATTGGATGCCCGCCTGCATTTGTGGTGAATGCCGGCCCCACCTGTACAGCGACGGTTCCATCGCTCATCTTTACCAAAACAGCAACGGTTCCGCCGCTTCCCCAACAGATGGAGTTCTGGGATAATGCGTTCGACCCCTGTGGCCTCACCGCCGATTACCAGTTGAACGGAGGGGGGGTAGTATCACTCGGTCTTGTTGACAATGTTAATTCTACTATTAATCTGAGTGGTATCATCTTTGGTGCAGGAACAAACACAGTCACCCTGCGTCTTACCGACTGGGCTAATAACCTGACCGCTTGTACTTTTACGGTCACCGTTGCAGATGTTAACGGGCCTGTTACGGCAAATTGTCCGGCCAATATCACTAAGCCCGCCAATCTGGGTGGTTGCAGCACAACGGCTACCTGGACGCCTCCGGTGTGGACTGACAACTGCTCTGCTGTAACCAGCCTTGGAAATACGCACAACCCCGGCTCTATCTTCTTTTTCGGTCCCAATGTGGTTTCTTACACAGTCAGGGATGCTTCCGGTAACGTCTCTGTGTGCTCATTTGTGGTAAATATCACTGATACACAGCTGCCTGTTGCCCGATGCAAAAATGCAACTGCCACATTGAACGGAATGGGCAGCGCTACATTGCAGGCTGCGGATCTGGACAACGGTTCGTCCGATAACTGCTTTTTCTCCTTTGTTTCCGGCCCCTACAATTTCAATTGTGGACAGGTCGGAACGCCCCAGACTGTCACGCTTGTTGTGTCAGATGCAGGAGGTAATACATCCACCTGTACTTCATTAGTAACTGTAGCCGATGCACAGGCTCCTGTTGCACTTTGCAACCTGATACCTGCAGCCCTCACGCTGAGCCCTACGGACTGTATTCCGCCATCGGATCCCGGAGTAGTATCACTGGCAGCAGCATCGGCAGGTAATTCCACAGACAACTGCCCGGGCAATGTGCAATACCAGATTTCTGTTGATGGCGGAGCTTTTGTGAGCAATTTTACTTTTAACTGCTCACACACGGGCGCGCGCATTGTCACGCTCAGGGCTTCTGACAGCGCAGGTTCTTCCATCTGCAATGCAGCAATAAACATCCGCGACTTGTCGGCGCCATGCTTCACGGTACCTGCCAATATTACCCTTAACTGCTCGTCAAACCCGGGCCTGCTGGATCCGGCCAATACCGGTGCGCCTGCGGCTATTTACGACAACTGCGACGGCATGCCATCGGTTACATATTCCGATACCTATCTGCCCTCACCGCCGGAATGTCCTAACCACAAGTATATCACACGTACCTGGACAGTAGCTGATCACGCTACTCCGCCCAACTCAACCGTACAAACACAGAGCATTGAGGTGCTGGACAATAATCCGCCCGTGTGGACAATTTCAACCAGCTTCTCTCTGAATACGACCGGCCCCACAGTCTGCACGGTTCCATCACCCATACCTGCTGTCGTTCCGGGCACCAACGTGTCGGACGAATGTGGCGGATTGAAGGCAGTTACCTACAAAATTGACTATCCGGCCGGTTCTGGTCTGGCCAATATCCCTGCGGGTACGGCGCTTCCGGTGAACGGACTGATCCCCAATGTATTCCCTATCGGCGCCAGTACGGTAACCCTGAGGGTTTCCGACCTGTGCGGAAATGTGGCTCAGCACACCATTACCGTGACAGTCACAGATATCTATCCGCCGAATTTTACCTACACGCGCTGCGGACAGACTTATACCTTGCCCAATACGACCAATGCATGTACCCAGTTGTACTCATGGACGCGTCCTACACCGCTGGATGTGACTGACTGTCGCAATTTTGTGGTTTCCGAGAGTATCAACAATACATCAGTACAGCAGTTTGTGAACTTTACCAATCCGTTCAACTCATGGCCACCAGCGTCACAGAATGTATTTGCTCAGTTCCCCGTGGGTACTACTACCGTAACTTATACTGCAACCGATGGTGTCAATGCTTCTACTTGTTCCTTTCAGGTAGTTATTGAGGATACCCAGGTACCAGCAATTGCTTGTCCCAACAATCAGGAGCTCCCCATCACCTCCGGCTGTACAGATATCACTACGGTACCTAACTACACAACACTGGCCGCGGTCACTGATAACTGTCCATCCAACGTAAATATTCTCCAGACGCCTGCCATTGGCAGTCTGGTGTCCGGTGTAACGCCAGTAGTGCCGGGCAATACGTTTACAGTTTCGTTAACTGCCAGAGATAACTTTGCACAGAATCTGTCATCAGCGCCCTGTACATTTACTGTGACGCTGATAGACGGCGAATCTCCAATACCTGATATTCTTGCACTTCCCCCAATCATCAGTTTCTGCGGCAAGGATACGGTGGATGCACCCTCGGCAACTGACTGTAATGGTGTGTTCTTCGAGACAATTTACGGCACCCCTTCTGTTCCAGTTATGATGACGCTCCCGCCAGCTTTGCCCGGCGGTCCGCCGCGATATGTACTTAATGCCGGCAGCTATGTGATTACCTGGTCCTACACGGATCCTCAGAACAATACCACCACCCAGCCCCAGAACGTCTTCATTGAGATAGACACTTATGCCCCGGTACCAATATGCCAGTCGCTTACAGTTGATCTGGATGCCAACGGAGAGGCGACGGTAAATGCTCCCCAGTCTGACGGCGGAAGTTATGATCAGCACGACTGTGGCGATATCAACTTGTCGTATCGGCTTGGGTTCTCGGCACCATATACTTACGTTTCTTCTCTCGACTTCAACTGCAATAATCTGGGTAACAACTTCGCAGTATTCGCAGTGACTGACCAGAACAACAATACGGCAACCTGTATGTCAATCATTACAGTGCTGGATATTTCTGCTCCGGTTATAGACGCTCCACCTGCTGATACTACGATTCAGGCTTGTGAAGCCATTCCCCCGCAGGCTACACTGACTGCAACAGATGTTTGCGAGGGCGCGACGCCTGTACTGGCGGTGGAAATATCTACTCAAAACCCCTCCAACGAGTTCTGCGGACATTACAACTACACCATTACCCGCAACTGGGTGGCCCAGGATTCGGAAGGGAATGTGGCAACATCTACCCAGATCATCACGGTGGTTGATTCAGAAGCACCTGTATTCTCTGCTCCCGACTCGTTCATCATTTATACCGGACCAAACCGTCCCACCTGCAATGAGGTGGTAACGCTCAATATGCTGAATTACATTTCAGATTGTGTGCCCGACTCCGAACTGGTAGTAATTAACTCTCTGCTGCCCGCACTGGGCGCAAATGTAACGGGTGTTTATGGCGTTGGCACACACCTGATTACTTTCACTGCAACCGACAAGTGTGGTAATTCGGCCACGAAATCCGTCACTATTGTAGTAAGAGACGGTACGCTGCCTACTGCGGTCTGTACCAATGGTATTTCTGTATCCCTGCAATCAGGTGGAATAGTGACCATCGGATCGGGTCAGGTAAACCAGAACAGTTTCGATAACTGCGGAATTGATCTGATGCTGGTTCAGAGGCTTGATACGATACTGCCACCTGCTGCAACCATTACGTTTGACTGCGATGATGCCGACGGCTCCACTCAGCATCCTGTCAAGTTATTTGTCAGAGATTTTGCAGGCAACGAGGCTTCCTGCCTTACTTATGTGGTGGTTCAGGATAATGTTGCTCCTTCAATTACTTGTCCGGCCAATAAAACCATCAAGTGTGATGGCGATGTCACACCCGCAGCCAATGGTACAGCTACTGCCACCGATAACTGTCCAGTCCAGCCCTCGGACATCACGCACACGGACGCAACCGTTGCAGGTCCGGGCCAGACTTGTCAGGTAATCAACCGTACCTGGACAGTGAAAGATGGTGCAGGTAATATGACAACCTGTTTGCAAACAATCGCCCTGCTGGATACGGTCAAGCCTGTTCTGAGTGTCTATCCTCCCGATATCACAATCAGCTGCTCGGATCCGGTACCCAATCCTCAGAACGTAACTGCCACCGATAACTGCGACCAGATGCTGACAGTTCTCTTTGATCAGGATACCATCAATGTGGCACCAGGTGTTTGTGGCAAATATAACTACACCATAGTACGTACGCGCACAGTATCCGATGACTGTGGAAATACAGAAATGGACATTCGCAGTATTACTGTAGCAGATACGCTGGCTCCCCGATTCCTCGGGATGCCGGACACTGTCGAGTTCCTGACTGCCAGCTTCCCGCCCAATAACACATGCTCTCTGCCGGTTTCCTTTGATGCAGAACAATACTTTGTAGAGTGCGCACCACTTTCCGAGTGTACCATTAATGCCATTGAATTTTTACCAGCCGGGGCAGCTTCCGTTTCTCCTGTCGGACTCGATATCAGTGGCGATTACTTTATCGGTACCACACAGGCAATTTTCACCATCACTGACCCCTGTGGCAATATCGGAAAGGACTCGGTTGTTATACGTATTACGGATAACTCACTTCCGACAATGGTATGCAACAACAACATTGTAGTGTCGCTCGGTTCGAACGGTGATGCGTCCATTGATGCTTCCGATGTTGATCTTGGCTCTACCGATAACTGTGGAATTGACACTCTTTACATGAGTAAAACAGACTTTACCTGTGCCGATCTGGGTTCCAATGTAATTCGTCTGACTGCTGTTGATATTTATGGCAACTCCAACTTCTGCGAGATACTGGTTGACGTAACGCTTGGTTCCAACACCGGATTCTCTCTGACAACTACTGTATCTGGTGAAACTTTCTTTGGAGCTTCAGATGGCTCCGTTACTACGGCTATCGCCGGAGGTACCGGTCCGTTCACCTATGTCTGGAGTAATAATGAAACGACTTCGGGTATTGCCAATCTTTCCGGCGGTGATTATTCTGTGGTGGTAACCGACCTGAGCAATGGCTGCCTGAACAAGGATACCGTTACGGTGGCAGAAGGACCCAAATTCACCCTTCATGTGGGCAATGTTCAGGGATGTCAGGGAGAGGCCATTACGGTGCCTGTTACCGTAGATAACTTCATCGCTGTTTCCGGGCTTTCGCTGGGTCTGATGCTCGACAATGCTACAGCCGGTGTGATAACCGGTCTTTCCGATGTCAATCCTGCGCTCACCGGCCTGGTTCCGGGTATGAACTCCATCTTCTGGACCAATGCCAATCCGGCCATTGGTATCACATTGCCAAACGGCACGCTGTTGTTCAACGTGCATATTCAGCTTGAAAATGCATCTGTGGGTACAACCAGTGGTATCAGTCTGGCTGCACTGCCTTCATTCGTGGTACTTCAGCCAGTTTTTGGCGCACCCGTTCAGTCGCCCATGGCAATCTTCAATCATGGTACTGTTGAAATTAGCTGCTCAGCTGCCGATATTGACATCGCCGGTGATATTACCACCTGGAAAAATCCGGTTCTCCCCATTCCGAATGTGAATGTGGCTCTCACCGGATCTGTAACGGATGCAGATGTAACCGCGCTGCCGCTGGCCGATTACGCTTTCGTGGTTCCTTCGGGTTCCAACACAACCGTAACACCGACCAAGCAGGCTACAGCCAAGAGTGAGAAGATCAACGTGGCCGACCTGCTGTTCATACAGGCACACGCAGCGCCCCCGCCCGTACAGGTTCCTTTCAGTAGTCCGTATCAGTGGATGGCTGCTGATATCAACGGCGACAAAAACATCAATATCGCCGACTACGCGCTGGTGCAGTCGTATATCGTGAATAACGGCATGAGCAACGGTCAGTTCAACCTGATCCCGCCGCCGCCCAGCTGGAAATTTGTTCCGAAGTCTTACGTTTTCCCTGTGCCAAACCCGCTGAACCCTGCACCGCCCTCTTCTGTTACGCACAATAATGCCATCACCGACTTCACTGATGATGACTTTATCGGCGTGCTGCTGGGCGATGTAAACGGAGACGTTGTTCCGAACTTCGGAGGTATTGGTGGTACTGATTATGCTTCTGACCTCAGCTTCAGGATTAATAACCGCAGTCTGAGTGCCGGTGAAATAGTGACGGTACCATTCAGGGCCGTTAATTTCAACAACCTGCAGGCCTATCAGTTTACCATCTCGTTCGATCCGGAAAAACTTGACTTCCAGGGTGCCACCCCGGGTGTGCTGACCGGTATTTCTTCCGGAAGTTTCGGTACCAATATGCTTGATCAGGGACTCATTGGAACTGCCTGGACGGGCGGCAAAGCGGAAACTTACGGAGAGAATGATGTACTTTTCTACCTGACATTCCGGGCCATTGAACAGACAGAGCGCCTGTCTGACGTGCTCCGTGCAACCGATGATGTGGCAGCAAGAATGGCTGTTGACGGCTTTGGCAACACATCAGGCGTAGATTTGGAATTTGCTTCAACTACTTCCGGCAACGAACCTGCAGACAATCGCTTCAACTTGTTCCAGAATCAGCCAAACCCGTTCTCTGAAACTACTGCCATCCGATTCCGACTGCCGGCCGAGAGCCGCGCACGATTGAATATTTACAGTGCAGAGGGCCGACTGGTCAGGACGATCATTGGTGACTACAGTTCGGGATTGAACACAGTTGTAATCCGCAAGGATGAGTTGGGTCAGGCCGGAGTTTACTGGTACGAGCTCGAAACAGCTGGTTTCAGCGATCGGAAAAAACTCATTCTGATTGATTAATTGCTCAAAAAGTGCAGTTCCGTTCCCGGATATCACCTTGCCAGTGATAATCCGGGAACGGAAATCTGCTTTACATCCCCACAAATGTCACGCTCCCTTGGTCTGTTTTTATTCCCGGAAAAATCCGGAAGTATGCAGGCTGGCAAAGAAAAAAATTGAACCATGAGAAAAATAGTACTAATCCTCACCCTCCTGTCATCTTTTCTTTTTTCTCAAAGAGGATCTGCACAGGTGGTTCTGCACTCCGACACGGTCAGTGTCCAGTGTGGCAACCCCGATGTATTTCTGGTTCCGATCAGTGTCAAAGACTTCACAAATATTGCTGCATTGCAATACACATATCAGTGGAATCCTGCTCACCTCGGCTATGCCTACATATCGGACATTAATCCGAACCTCCCCAATGCTGCTTTCGATACCACTTCTCTGATCAGTCAGGGCAAGTTTACCTTTGCCTGGACGGCACTGGGTGGCGTTACGCTACCTGACGACGCAATTCTGCTGAATGTTGTTTTTACCCGCATCGGAGGACCAGCTACACCACTCAATTTTGTTAACGACCCCACCGATATTTTAGCATTTGATGCTTCATTCAGTCAGGTAGATGTGATTGCCGGGCCCGGCAGGGTAGTGCCGCTCGATCAGTCATTGCCCACCCTGACCTGTCCTTCCAACGCAAGCGCAGGTGGAACGGGCCCCACACCTGTAAATAATATCGGTCTTTCAGCTGTAGCCGATGATTGCGGTATTGAGGTTACGGGATGGTCTGTTACCGGTGCTACCACGGGTAATTTTCCGACCGACTCTGACGCCAGCGGGGCGCTTTTCAATCTGGGAGAAAGTCAGGTTAAATATACAGTAACAGATATCGCCGGCAATACCGCCTCGTGCTCTTTTACTGTGAGAGTTGATCTTCAGATTGGCGACGATCTCACACTGCTGCCTGTTGTGCCTTCAGCTACCTGCGGCGAACTGATCTCTATTCCGATTACAGCGTACAATTTTGATACGATTGCAGCGCTTCAGTTCTCCATGGGCTGGAACCCGGCCCTGTTGGAGTATAATTCTGTTTCCAACCTCAATCCGGCACTCAACCTGACCCAGTCCAACTTTGGAACAGGCAACACGGCAAACGGCGAGTTCTCCTTTGGCTGGACGGGTCCGTTCAACGGCCTCACGCTTCCCGATGGAGATATCCTGTTCTTTCTTAACGTCACTGTACTCGGTCAGGGAGCCGTCAGTTTTACCGATAATCCGACCACGATAACCGCTTTTTCAGGGGTATCTTTTCCTCCTGATGAAATACCGGTGGTAACAGTGAATCAGACCGTTTTTGTGGATGATACTGAACCACCCTCCATTACCTGCCCGGCCAATGTAACAGTGCAGGCTCCGGCCTCCATTGTTGTGAATAATATTTCTCCGGCCGCTGTGTCCGACAACTGCGCCTTGCCAACGGTCGGATGGACATCAGCGGGCGCCACTTCATACGATGAGCCTGCTGATCCGGATGCCAGTGGTGCACTGTTCAATCAGGGAACAACTGTTGTAACTTATACTGTTACCGACGTAGCCGGTTCAACAGGCACCTGTTCCTTCGAAGTACAGGTTGATTTTGGAACTGGTACGACAGACCTGGCACTGGTGGCTTCCACTGCGAGCGCTTCCTGTGGAGCTGCTTTTTCCATGAATATATCGGTACTTAATTTCAACCAGATTGCCGGACTGCAATTTTCCACTTCCTGGGATACGGCACTGGTGGAGTTTGTTTCAGTGACCAACCTGAATACGACGCTTAACCTGAACAATACGCATATCGGAACTGGCTTTACAGATGCAGGTGACCTCTCTTTCAGCTGGACCGGTTCGCTCAACGGTTCCACGCTGAGTGATGGATCGGTGCTTTTCACCATCAACTTTATTCTGAAGGGGAACATGCCGGCCACTGTAACTTTCACCGATAACCCGACCACTGTTCAGGCATTCTCGGGGGCTTCTTTCCCTCCGGATGAAGTCCCAGTGGTATTGTTCAATGGTACAGTATCGGTATTGGATAACGAACCTCCAACGATTACCTGTCCGGCCGATATTACTGTTGATGCGGCTCCGGGTACCCTCATCGCTTCCGTAGGGGGTCTCCAACCCTCCACCTTGGATAATTGTGGCGGTGCAGTATCTGTCGGTTATTCTGCCGTCGGATCAACCATTCGCTCTGGCAACGGGGTAGCCAACGGCGACTTCTCAGCCGGCCTTACCACAGTTACCTATACAGCCAACGATGCTTCAGGCAACACGGTTACCTGTACTTTCACCGTAACAGTGAATGCTGACACGCCGATAGAGCTGAATATCGGCTCTTTCGTTACAGACTGTAACGGACCAGATACCATCACCACCTGTGTGACTGTAAACGGTTTTACAGATATCATAGGCGTACAGTTCAATCTGAACTGGGATGAAACTGTACTGAAGTTGCTGCCACCATTTACGAATGGGTATCCCGGCATGCAGTTGGATAATTCCATGTTCTTCAACTATTCAACAGCATCTGCCGGAGATCTAGTGTTTTTTGGCGGCTCGCCTGCGTGGCCAAATATCCCTCAGGGTGATACCATGTTCTGTCTGAAGTTTGAAGTGCTCAATTCTTCGGGGTCAACGGCCCTTGATTTTGTAGCGCCCTTCGAGGCTGTTCGCGATGGCACTTTTACACTGGTCCCTGTGACGGTCAGCAACGGCTCTTTCGATGCCACAGGCGATTTAACACCGCCCAAGATAGTTTGTCCGGCCGATCAGCTGCTTTCCCCCGCACCTGGCGAATGTGGTGTTATTTATTTCCCTGTCCCGGTTGCTGCGTTTGATGAATGTGGCGAGCTGGATACGGTTATTGTTTCGCCTGATAACGGTGTTTTCAATTCCGGACAAACAGTTGTTACCCTGACTGCCAGTGACGTGGTTGGTTTCACTGCTACCTGTACTTTCACCGTTACAGTGGAAGATACTGCACCACCTGTTATTGTCACCTGCCCGGCCAATGTCACGGTGGAGGCTGCTCCCGGCGACTGCAGCGCTCCCGGCAACTGGTCGGATCCTGTGTTCAGTGACTGTACAAACCTTACCCTCACCAGCAATTTCCTGCCCGGTGATTTGTTGCCGCCCTGTTCACCCAGTACAGTGATCTATGAAGCAACTGATGAAGCCGGCAATACGGCAACTTGCGAATTTAATGTCCAGGTTGTTGAAAATACGCCACCGACAGTCACCTGTCCGGCCGACATAACTGTTGATGTACTTACTGGCTGCGACACCATTGTCACTTTCCCGGACGCTGTTGTTTCCGACCTGTGCGACAGCAATCCTGACCTCGGAAGCGACTACAACTCTGGCGAGGTTTTTCCGGCAGGAATAACAGCGGTCACTTTTGCTGCATTCGATGACTGCAGTAATTTGGGTCAGTGCACCTTCAATATTACTGTCAGAGACGCTCAACCTCCCTTGCTTTCCGGTTGCCCGGCCGATACGGTTATCATTCTTGCTCCGGATGCTTGCTCTGTCAACGTAAACTGGATACCGCCTGTGGCAAATGATATTTGTGATGCCGATATTGATATCGTCAGTACAGATACACCCGGCTCCAATTTTCAGGGAGGAGTACCCATTACTGTTACATACACAGCTACCGACGACAGTGGAAATACATCCACCTGTGAGTTCACGGTAGATGTTCAGGATGTAACTGATCCTGTACTGAACAACTGCCCCACAGCACTCCTCTACGCACTGCTGCCGCCCAATGAGTGTGATACCATCCTGACCTGGACGCCACCAACGGCAGATGATGCCTGTGATGTTTCTCTGACGTCCAATTTCATGCCGGGCGATGTATTCCTTTCCGGAGATACGATAGTTACCTACACGGCTACCGATTTTTCAGGAAATACAGCTACTTGCTCTTTTCAGGTAGTAGTGGAGGACAAGATTCCTCCGGTACTAGTAAACTGTCCGCCCAGTCCGGCTCCTGTTACGCTGCCCCCGGGCACCTGCAAAATACCGGTCAACTGGGTGAATCCGACTGCCACCGATAACTGTACCACACCGGTTATAGACGTTCCGATTGCACCAGGTAGCGAATTCGGAATAGGCATAACGGAAATTACCATCACGGCCACCGATGCAAGCGGTAATCAGGATACCTGTAAACTGACTATCACGGTGAACGGATTGCCTCCCGGAATTGACCCTGCTACCATGCCTGCCAATGTGATTGTGAACGGTTGTGATACCACACTGACCTGGACAAACCCTACAGCAGTCGGCTTCTGCGGGAATGTGACGATTACATCCGATGTTATGTCGCCGGGGACTTTCGGTCAGGGTATTCATGTGGTCACTTTCACTGCCACAGATGGCGCCAATGTGGCCAAGGCATCTTTTACTGTTACTGTTACCGATAACGAAGATCCGGTTATCACCTGCCCGCCTGCAGTTGAAGTCAATGTGGCCGGTGTTATTGTATCCGGTGCCGGTTTCATCACATCGGCAACCGGGGTACCGGGTTGCGACAGTGTGAAACTTGAATTTGCGCTCCCTGCAGCGACAGACAACTGCCTCCCTGCACCGCAACTGGTTCAGTCTGGTGGTATTACATCGGGTGAACTGCTGGAAATCGGCACCCACGAAATCAAATTTCTCGCCACAGATGCAGCGGGAAACACCTCGGAATGTGTGGTTTCAGTTGCTATAACTTCCGTTCCTGCGCCTGCTCCGCTGGCCGATCCAAATCCGGGGTGCAAAAATGAAACGATTACTGTTACATCCACGGATGTACCCGGAGCTGTGTACACATGGACCATGCTGCCCGGACTTGCACTGGGAGAAACGGGAAGTACCTATGTGATTGACAGTCTGAAAGCCTCAAATGCCGGTAAATATACTGTATACTATACCCTGAATGGCTGCTCTTCAACAATTGACACGGTGGATATCGAGTTTGTAGCTCCTCCGCTCCCTGAGAGCGATATGTACGATTTCCCTGCCGGCGTAAATGATACCACTTTCAATGTATTGCTGAATGACGGGGTTGATACTACCGACTATGAAATCTGTAACATCCTGCCGTCAAGTCTGCCCGACGGACTCACGTACCTCGGCAAGGGCAAATTCAGATTCTCAGATGAACTCGGGGAGGATATTTCCTTCGCCTACCAGATTTGCTACTGCGGACTGCCGGGTGATATGGCAACGGTGACTATCCGTGTATTTGAGTCTGATTGTACGTTTATCCCAAATCTGATTACACCAAACGGCGATGGACTGAACGATTGGCTGGTCATCCCCTGTGTGGATTCTCCCGACTTTATGGAAAATTCTATTATTATCTATAATCAGTGGGGTGATCTTGTTTTTGAAGATAACGGGTACACCAATGATCCCAATGATGCTGCTCATCCCGCATGGAAGGGTACTTTCAAGAATGAACCGGGTAAAGAATTGCCGGATGGCGTTTACTTTTACGTCTTCAAACCGGCACCGGATGCTCTTCCGATCAAAGGTTTTGTTCAAATAAACAGGTAATTAATCCAGGTTTTGCCTATAATTTTGCAGCGTCATTACAACAGGCAAACCGTCAAATTCATTAAAAATGAAACAGAATCTGCTCATACTGCTCTTTTTCGTAGCAATTTCTGGTGTTCACGCTCAGCAGGAATCCCAGTTTACGCAGTTTATGTATAACAAGCTGCTGATTAATCCGGCTTATGCTGGTTCAAGGGGCGTTCCGAGTGTTACTGCTGTTTATCGCAGCCAGTGGGTCGGATTTGAAGGCGCACCCCAGTCTATGCTCGCTACTTTCAACTCACCGTTCCTCACCAATCGGGTAGGAGTTGGACTGACGGTGGCCAATATTAAAATCGGTCTGAACCGCGACACATACGGCGCGCTGTCTTATTCGTACGATCTGGTGGCACAGGAAAACGTGTCTGTCAGATTCGGTATTTCAGCAAGTATCCGGTCGCTGTCTATCGCCTATAACGAGGCCACAGTCATTGATATCGGCGACAACTCGGTGGCAAATCAAAAAGAGAATGATATCTTTGGAAACGTGGGTGCCGGTCTGTATGCCACACTGTTCGATCGCTTCTATGTGGGCTTTTCCGTCCCGCGTCTGTACTCCAACGTGACGGGCTTCACCAACAACAATGCGGTGCTGCTGGCAAAAGAATATCAGCATTTCTACGGAATGGCTGGCGCTATCCTGCCGCTGAGTGATGATATCAGCCTGATGCCTGCTATTCTCATCAAGTATGTGGATAATGCTCCGCTGGATGCAGATATCAACCTGAACCTGGATATCAAACAGAAATTCACCGTTGGTACGTCATACCGGATGGGTGGCGACGGATCCGGCGATTCTGTTGATATGCTCGCATTCTGGCAGGCAACACCCAGAGTCGGTGTCGGCGTCGCCTACGACTTCACACTGAGCCGTCTGAAAGATTATAATGGAGGTTCTTTCGAGGTGCTGCTCCAGGCAGATCTCAAACAGGATGAAAAGCTGGCAGGCAAGAAAAAAATGACTAACCCCAGGTTTTTCATGTAAAACCTCATGTCAAACATAAACAAAGGAATAATGAAGTCCATTCTCAAGACTATAACAGTACTGCTGTTCATGGGTACCCTCGGGGTGAACGCACAAAATGCCAGTGAACCACCAAAAGTTGCTGTCAAAATTACTAACGAAAAGCAGGTAAATACTGCCCGACTGGAGTTCAGCCCCACCTTCTACGAGGATGGTATTGTTTTCGTCTCATCCAATAACGATGTTACCAAGAAGAAGACGGTGGATGCCAACCAGACGCTGATGATGTCTATCCTGCGCTCACGCAGAGGAACAAACGGTGAACTGCAAACGCCCGAAATGTTCTCCAAAGAAATCACGTCCATGAACCACGATGGGCCGGTTTGCTTCGACAGAACCGTCGAAACCATGTTCTACTCCAGTAACGCAGTGGTGGATGGCAAGGATCAGTTCGCGAAAGACAAATACCAGCATACACGACTGTATATGTCTAAAAAGGTGAACGGTGCCTGGGGCAAACCCGAACTGCTGCCTTTTAACAACAATGAATTCGATGATTTTCACCCGTCTATCAGTATTGATGGCGACAAATTGTTCTTCGCTTCCAACCGCCCCGGTGGTTTCGGAAGCTATGATATCTATGTGTCTTACAAGGTGGGAGGATCCTGGAGCGAACCGGTGAATCTCGGCAGTGAGGTCAATACCAGCGGCAGGGAAGCTTTCCCTTTCCTGCACGCCGACAATACGCTCTATTTCGCCAGCGATCGCTCCGGCGGCAAAGGCGGCTTTGATCTCTATTTCGCTGTGCTCAACGGCGACAAGTGGACCAAGCCCGTCAGTCTCGGTGATCCGTTCAATACTCCTTCAGATGACTTCGGACTTATCGTCGATTTGAACAAGATTAACGGTTACTTCAACTCCAACGGACAAAGTGGTGGTGCCGGTATGGATGATATCTACAGTTTTCATGTCGAAAACGGAAATGTTGACGACTATCTGCTTCAGAACTCCCGGGTGCCCGATATTGACCTGGATTTCAAAATGCTGGTACTCGACAAGGTTTCCGGCAGCCCTATATCCGGAGCAGATATTCAGATTCTGAATTATGAAGGAGGAAGCGTGATCGGCAAGGACGAAAATGGTAATCCTATCACCGTTCAAAAGGTAAACGGTGATGATGTAATCAGCTCCACGCCCCCGGAAAAGGCAACAACCGGCCAGACTGATACCAGAGGCCGCTTTGGTACCAATATGAAACCCGGTAATTATGTCGTGATTATCAATAAAAAGGATTTTCAGACAAAACAGTACCGGATTCCAATCACGAAGACAGGCAATGAACTGACTGCCCAGCTGGATCGTACATCGGCCGCTGCAGGAAAGGTACAATGGACGGCCACGCTGTTCAATGCGGAAACCAATGATCGTATTGCAGGCAGTATGGTGGTGCTCACCGACGAAAAAACGGGTAAAAAGGATACCCTTATTACAGACGCCAATGGTGTGATAGAGCACTATATGACGCCCAATACAAAATACGCCGTCGAGGTGTATCAGGGGGGCAGGCTTATCGGTACCGCCGAAGTGGATACAAACGGTTGGAAACCAGAAAATCCGGTCCGGCAGAATCTGTCGGTATCACCTATCGGCACCGGTATCAAACTGGAACTCCCGAATGTTTATTACAACTTCAATGATGCAACGCTGCGTCCGGATGCCAGGAAGGACCTCGATATGGTGGTGGCTATCATGAAGCAGCAGCCGCGACTTATGGTCGAAATTGCCAGTCACACCGATGCACGCGGCACCTTCGCCTATAACGATGAACTCAGTCAGCGTCGCGCTGCCGGTGTCGTAGAGTATCTGGTCGCCAAGGGAATCAACTCCAATCGCCTTGTCGCGCACGGATATGGTGAAACTGAACCCCGGAACCGCTGTAAAGACGGCGTGAAGTGCTCCGAACCGGAGTACGCCCGAAACCGCCGTACTGAAATCAGGGTGACCAACGCAGCTTCCGGAACGCCTGCTCAGCCCTCCGGAAAACCTGCCGCTCAGGCCAAACCTTCAGAGGTGGCTGCTAACGATACGCCGGTCAATGTCAATACCGCCCCGGCCGGCGCCTCCGGTGATGTCAAAAATGCCACTGAGAGAGGCTTTTATGTTATATCCGGCTCGTTTAAACTCCTGAACGGAGCCCGTATCCGCGTCGAACAATTGCGTGGCCTCGGATTCGAGAGAGCTCAAATTCTGAAATTCCCGGACTCCGGTTTCTATGCCGTCGCTGTTGACCACTTCGATACAAGGGCTGAAGCCGATGCAGCCAGGGACGAACTCACAAAAGGTGATCTGCCCGCATTCATCAAAATCATCCGGTAATCGGAGAACTTTGTTGACAGCCGGTTGTTAAGAGCTTGTTCAGGATTCTCTGCCGATGGCAAAAACAGGCTGATTTTTTGTCAGTTTTTTGCGTTTTTGAAGGCGCATAGCCGGTGCTACGTAACTGAAAAAAGGTGAAAAATGGCGAAAAATGAGCCGTTTTTGACTCGGTGAGAGAATCCTGAACAAGCTCTAAGGGTTCAATAAAATGTTGTATTTGTTATGGCAATCATAATTACGGATGAATGCATCAATTGCGGTGCATGCGAGCCTGAGTGCCCCAACAACGCCATCTACGAGGGAGGTGTTGAATGGGCAATTTCAGACGGCACTACCGTCAAGGGAGCCTTTGCGCTCGAAAATGGTGCTGTTACTGATGCGTCAGTTAAACACGGACCTGTCTCCGACGATTATTACTATATCGTACCCGATAAATGCACGGAGTGCACCGGCTTCCATGAAGAACCCCAGTGCGCCGCCGTTTGTCCGGTTGATTGCTGCGTTCCGGATCCCGACAGGGTAGAAACCAGAGAGGTGCTCCTCCTAAAAAAGGAAAAACTGCACCTCTGATAACAAGTCTGTGTCATTGCTGACTTGTCATTGCCTGCCATTCTACGGAATTGGCAGGCAATTTTTTAATTCCCATACCAGTTGACCAGCTCCTTTAATTGACTCACCGACGAAATTCCGGCTATGATGCCGTGCAGCGCCGGTTCCGATACTGCATGGGTAAGCCCAAGCTGCCACATTCGACTGATTTCTGCGCCTTGCTCCCGATGGTACCGATCAGTCAGGGCGCTGATCCGCTCCGCCTGTTCTTCAGTCAACGCTGGATTTCCACCCCGCACTATATAGGTGCTTGTATCGGAGTATGCCTCACCCGGCAACTTGATGCCGCCCGCATTGATGCCGTATGCATAGTAGCGATGACTGTCGGATGGCAACCACGGCGTGTATCTTTCCAGATCCGAAAACAGGACGTTGTGTTTGACCTGAATATCAAAGGTGTCGGTGCCGGTCACGCGCGCATACACCGCAGGCTCGCGCACGCCTGAGAGCCCTGTCCTGCAATCCAGCTCGGCACACACCCGCCGGAGGCCGGCCAGCGTGGTCTCAATTTCCTCCTCCTGATCGCGGTTGTCCCAGTGAATCATCAGACATCCCAGATTGCTACCCAGTATGCGGCCGTATTCATGCCCGATCATCTGTATAAAGGAGGGCGACAAGTTGTTGTCGGGCGTGCGCATGTTGTCCATGCTGCCAATTTTCATCGTTACATTCAGGTTGCTCAGTCCGTGAGCCTGAATAAATTCGGACAAAATACCCTCGGCGGCACGGAAGCACGCAGGCTCCCGGTTGATGGGATAGTTGGTGGCGCAGTCAACCGCCCTGAATCCGGCATGTATCCAGTATTCGAGTATTTCAAACGCTTTTTCGCGCCCGATTGTCCAGCCCCATTGTGCTGTTCCCAGTACCAGTTCTTTCTTTTTGTTCATCATTCAGGGAAATGCTGACACCCATACCGCTCCGTCTTCAAACACTTCTTTTTTCCAGATTGGTACGGTTGCCTTGAGTGTGTCAATAATATAGCGGCAGGCGTCTATGGCCGCATGCCGGTGTGCAGCGCCCACTGCAACAATCACAGCGGTTTCTCCGGCGCTCAGAATGCCCGTCCGGTGATGTACAACAACCCCGGTAATATCCCATCGCCTGCCAGCCTCGTTCGCGATTTTTTCCATCTCGCGGAGTGCCATGCTGTGATAAGCCTCGTATTCCAGTCTTAGTACCGTTTTTCCGGCTGTCTGGTTTCTTACGTTCCCGATGAATACCTGTATCCCGCCCGAACCGGCGTCTGAAACGCTGCGTACGCAGTATGCCAGATCAAGCGGCGTATCAAAAATCTGTATGTCGAGCGTCATATTCTTTCCGGTTTACCCGCCACTGACGGGCGGAATAATAGCAATTTCATCGCCCGGATGAAGGGTAACGGGCTCTGTAACGTACTCCGAATTCACGGCAATATTTAATTGTGCGAGCCCCGACAAAGCCGGATACCGTTCAGCCAGCAGTAACCGGAGGCCATCAGTGTCAGTACCTGCCTCCACGTCTATTTGTATCAGCCGCCCGCCGCAAATTTCCCGGGCTATGCCAAAGGTCAGTATGTCAACTTTCATGCCTTTTGAATGTTTACAGATATTTCCACAGTACTTCCGAACCTGCCCAGCATACCAGCAGTGCTGTGATACGCCTTACCCAGAGCGGACTAAACCAGCGCAGGCTGCTTCTCGCTCCGATTTGGCCACCAAGTGTAACCGCTGCAATCAGGATAAACAGCCGCGATGCATCAAAGTTGCTGACTCCGGAAACCAGCTGACCGGCCAGTCCGGCCACAGAATTGGCCAAGATATACAAGCTTGCCGTAGCAGCAATGTGTTTCGCCTTGTCCCACCGGAGAAAAAACAGTAGCGGTGACAAAAATATGCCGCCACCGATACCGACCATCCCCGACAGCAAGCCGATCGAGCCCCCCGAAATCCAGTCGATGGTCCTGTTTTTTCCGGCCGCTTTTTCTGGTGGTTCCTGCTTTGCTCCGGGCTGAAACCATAGCAGCAGTGCCGCTAGCAGCAGTGTTCCTCCCAGCAGAATGAAAAAGTACTGCTCTCTTAAAGGTATCAAGGCACCTAGAAAAGCCATTGGCATGCCCGCTGCCACAAAGGGTAAATACTTCCTGCCATCCCACCAGTCGCTGCGCCTGAAAAGGGTTGTATTCCCCAGTACCACGGCAATATTGCACGCCATGGCAGTGAGCCTGACCTCCCCGAATGGCAGTCCCGACAGTGCAAGCACGGCCAGATAACTGGAGCCACCGCCAAAACCAACCGACGAATAGACGAGGGCAATGGAAAGAAAAACGAAAAAAAACAGGATAATTTCGCTCACAGGGCGAAGATACACTATCTGTTTTCAGATATTTTGAAAATTCGAATGAATTTGATTCTTATTCAAAGATATCTGTATAATAATATTCATACTTTACGCCCTCAATTTTAACCACAGTCTTTAACCATTCTCTCGTAACGTGAATTCCAGAAGGAAATTTCTACACAATACGCTTCTCGGCGGAATAGCACTCTCTGCGGCCGATCTGATCAGGGGCTCCCGCGAAATCCTTGAAAAATCTGACAAAAATGCTTCTCCGGTGGTTATCGCCACCTGGGGACCCAATACCAAAGCTACTGCTGCCGCCTGGGATATAATCTCCAAAGGTGGCCGTGCCCTGGATGCGGTGGAGGCAGGTGCCCGTGTGCCGGAAGCTGATCCGGAGGACACCTCTGTGGGTTACGGCGGATTCCCCGACCGCGATGGCAATGTCACACTCGACGCCTGTATTATGGATGAACTCGGACAAGCAGGCTGTGTTGCATTTCTTCAGAATATCATGCATCCCATCAGTGTGGCGCGCCGCGTCATTGAGAAAACGCCCCACGTTTTGCTCACCGGCGAAGGTGCCTACCGGTTCGCCAGGGCTGAAGGGTTCCCGCACGAAAACCTGCTCACAGAGGTGGCCAGAAAAGCGTGGGAAGACTGGAAGGTGCGTTCTGAATACAAACCTGTAATCAATGTGGAGCGCCACGACACCATCGGTATTGTGGCTGTTGATCAGCACAACAATATTTCAGGGGCCTGCACTACCAGTGGTGCTGCTTTCAAAATGCACGGCAGGGTAGGAGACAGCCCCATTATCGGTGCCGGTATGTTTGTGGACAATGAGGTAGGTGGAGCAGCCTGTACAGGTCTCGGTGAAATGGTGCTTCGTACGCTGGGCAGTTTCCTCGTTGTCGAGGAAATGAGAAGGGGCGCATCGCCACAGAAAGCCACTGAAGCTGCCATTAAACGCCTGGTCAGAAAGTACCCGGAACAAAGTAAAGTCGCCCAGGTGGGTTTCGTGGCAGTAGATAAAAAGGGCCGCCATGGTGCCTATGCTATCCACAAGGGTTTCAACTACGCCATTTACCAGAACAATGTGAATCAGGTGTTCGAGGCCGATTACCTCCTTAAAAAGCAGGGCTAAAAGTCAATTTCAAGTCCGTCGTAGGCCTGTTTCACCCCCGGAGGCAGTGATTTTTCCACTTCCTTGGCAAGTCCCATGTGGTGGCTCAGGTGTGTCAGCCAGGCTTGCTCCGGCTTGATTCGCCTGATGAGTTCAAGTGCTTCCGTCAGGCTCAGGTGTGTAGGGTGCCACTCATGCTGAAGGGCGTTGATAACCAGTTTTTTAACGCCTTTCAGCCTCTCCAGGTCAGCCTCTTCCATGTATTTCACATCGGTCAGGTAGGCGAAGTCACCGAATCGGTATCCGACAATGGGCAATTTTCCGTGTATTACTCCGACCGGAAGTATTTCAAGACCGCCAACAATGAAAGACTCGCCGGGCAACACGGGAATCAGATCCACCCGCGGCAAACCCGGAATCGGGTCGGCAAAAACGTATTCAAACCGCTTTTTGACCTCTCCCGCAACACGCGTGAGCGCATAGACTTCCAGGGGATTGCCGCTCCTGTGATTGAAAGGCCGGATATCATCCAGCCCGATAACATGGTCGTTGTGCTCATGGGTTAGCAAGATGGCATCCAGCCGCTTCACGCGTGCGCGAAGCATCTGCTGCCGGAAGTCAGGACCGGCGTCTATCACCACCACCGTATCTCCGTATGTTACCAGTACCGACGAGCGCAGCCTGTTGTCGTGCGGATCGGAAGAGGTACAAACCCGGCATTCACACCCTATGATGGGTACTCCCTGTGAGGTGCCGGTTCCGAGAATGGTAACACGTGTCATGAGTCTGATTGCTCTTTGCGCCACTTTTCAATCATCTCCCGCGATTTTTCCGGAAGTTCAACTCCGCTGAGCTCAAATCTGGACAGGATATCGAGCAGCGTGTTGATGCGCGCCTCCGTATCGAAAAATTTGTTTATTACGGCAATCCGCCTGTTCTCAACAATGCAGTAACCGCTCTGAAAGCTCCCTTTCTCGTAGCGCACGCTGTAATCGAGTTCCTCGAAAAGGGCTTCCAGCTTCTTTAATGTGTTTACTGTATAGCGCATGTTGAAGTTTGTTGTCGTTGAGTTCGCAAAGGGTTTTATCTTCGCAGCGAAGCGGCACAAAAGTATCTAAAAACTCAAACAATATGGACTCCCGGATTCTCCAGCGCATTCTGCAAATTTCTTTTCTCTCTCTTTGCCTCCTGACGGCTGCCTCCGCACAACAGCGGTTCCGCGCCGGTGCTATAGCAGGCCTTGTCGCCTCCCAGATTGACGGCGACCTCTCCGCAGGGTATAACAAGGTCGGCCTCCAGACCGGTATCAGGGTCACGGGCCTGCTTACCCAAAAAACGGAAGCCAGTATGGAATTTCTTTTCTCCCAGCGCGGCTCTCAGAGTGAACTCGTTCCCGGTGAATATGATCTGTTCCCGTTCTCTCTCCGACTCAATTATGTGGAAGTGCCCGTGATGTGGCATTACAAGGACTGGCTGGCAGAAGGTTCCGGTAATACGGAATACTACAAGGTCTCTGCCAACCTGGGCTTCTCCTACTCACGGTTTATCAGCTCCCGCCTCAAGGACGAACTCAACGCCCTCGGCAGTGTGGCTCCCGATTATCTCAAAAAGAATGATTTTGGTATCAACCTGGGCTTCAGTTTCTGGGCAAACCAGCACCTCGGGTTTACGTTCAGGTTCTATCGGTCGTTGTTGTTTATGTACAATCCGGCCGACTGGAATCCTGCGCCCATGTCGAAAGCCTGGAATCTTCACTGCCTCAATTTTCAGGCTGTTTACATGCTTTAAAGTCCGAAATATGAATCGTTTCCTGACCTTTGTACTTCTTTTTTGCTCTGTAGCCAGTGTCTCAGCCCAGAAAAAGGGCGTTGACCCGGCTCTGCTGTCCTCCACTTCCTGGAGAAATATCGGCCCTTTCCGGGGCGGCAGATCGGCTGCAGTAACGGGTGTGGCCGGCAAACCTGACCTGTTCTACTTCGGCGGAACCGGTGGCGGTGTCTGGAGAACGCAGGACGGCGGCCGTACCTGGGATAATATTTCCGACGGCTTCTTCGGCGGCAGTATCGGTGCTATTGAGGTGGCTCCCTCTGATCATAATGTCATCTACGCAGGTGGCGGCGAGTGCACGGTGCGCGGTAATGTGTCTTCCGGCTCCGGTATGTGGAAGTCCGATGATGCAGGCCGTACCTGGAAATCGGCCGGACTTCCGGAAAGTCGCCACATCCCGCGCATACGCGTACACCCGCACAATCCCGATGTGGTTTACGCAGCCGTGTTGGGTGATTTGTTCAAATCATCCCGGGAACGGGGCGTTTACCGCTCCACCAACGGCGGCAAATCGTGGGAAAAGGTGCTGTTCGTAAATCCCGATGCCGGTGCTGTGGACCTCGCCATGGATCCCTCCAACCCGCGTATTCTTTATGCCTCCTTCTGGCGGGTCAGAAGAACTCCCTACGACTTAAGCAGCGGCGGTGCCGGCTCCGGAATATGGAAAAGTACCGACAGTGGTGATACATGGACGGAAATAACAGCCAGCGAAGGACTGCCGAAGGATACGATCGGTATCGTTGGCCTCGCTGTGTCTCCGGTTAATTCCGATCGCGTTTTTGCTATAGTGGAAAGTCAGTCGGGTGGTGTTTTCCGCTCCGATGATGCCGGAAAAAACTGGACGAAGGTCAATGAAGACCGGTCGCTCCGGCAGCGCGCATGGTATTACTCCCGGATTTACGCCGATCCGGAAGACGCCGATGTGGTGTATGTCATGAATGTGGCCTATCACAAATCCAAAGACGGCGGACGTACTTTCCAGTCACGGTACGCCCCGCACGGAGATCACCACGACCTCTGGATCGCTCCCGAAAATCCCAAAAGAATGATTATCGGCGACGACGGCGGCGCACAGATTACATACGACGGCGGAAATACCTGGTCCACCTATCACAACCAGCCCACCGCTCAGTTCTATCGTATCACTGCTGACAATGCATTCCCGTTCAATGTGTATGCCGCCCAGCAGGATAACTCCAGCGTGCGAATTGCACACAGATCCGACGATGGCGCTATCACAGAACGACACTGGGAAGCCAGCGCCGGCGGTGAAAGTGCCACAATGGCCGTTGATCCGCTTGATAATGATATCGTTTACGGCGGCGAATACCACGGCCTCCTCACACGGGTGGATCATAAAAACAAAACGACCAGGGCCATTAATGTGTGGCCCGAAGATAATATGGGACACGGCGCCGAAGACGCCCGCTTCCGGTTTCAGTGGAACTATCCCGTATTTTTTAGTCCTCACGACCCGCGCAAACTCTATGTGGCCAGCAACCACCTCCATGTGTCCACCAATGAAGGGCAGAGCTGGTCAATCATCAGCCCCGACCTGACTACCAACGACAAGAGCCGGCAGAAATCGAGCGGAGGTCCCATTACCAAAGATAACACCGGCGTGGAATACTACTGCACCATTTTTACCGCCGCAGAAAGTCGCCGCGTGAAGGATCTGCTCTGGACGGGCAGCGACGACGGACTGGTGCACGTATCCCGCGACGGAGGTAAAAACTGGACGAATGTGACCCCGCCCGGTTTGCCTGCCTGGACAATGATTAATTCTCTGGAACCTGATCCGCACAGCGACGGAGGGTGCTACCTGGCCTGTACAGCCTATAAACTCGGCGATTACCGGCCATTTCTGTACAAAACAAAGGATTACGGCAAGTCGTGGACCAAAATAACGGAAGGCATACCACAGGATCATTTCACGCGGGTAATCAGAGCCGACCAGACTGTGCAGGGAATCCTGTACGCAGGTACTGAACAGGGAATATATGTCAGTTTCAACGATGGCGCCGACTGGCAGTCGTTCCTGCTGAATCTGCCTGTGGTACCAGTTACCGACCTGATTGTGAAAGACAATCATCTCCTGGCTGCCACGCAGGGACGGTCAATCTGGTCGGTGGACGATCTCTCGGTGCTGCAGCAGGCAGCGGCACGCAAACCGGAAACGACCGGCGGATTTCTCTTCAAACCGGCGCCCGCCTACAGAATGAGGGGCAGCGCCTCGAAAGGCTCAAAACTGGCGGGTGAAAATCACTCCAATGGTACGCTGATTCATTTCACGCTCCCTGAAAAACCGTCTGAAAAAGATACTGTAACACTGGCTATCCTCGAAAACGACGGCGATACGGTCAGGGTGTTCTCCACTGTTTTCAACAAACCGGGCGCCTCGCCGCAGAAACCCGTGAACGGACCGCTGACCGATCTGAAGGCCGGCGTCAACCTGTTTGTCTGGAATATGCGGTACCCCGATGCCGAAAAATTCGACGGAATGATTCTGTGGAGTTACGACCTGGAAGGCGCCAGGGCCGTACCGGGTGTTTACAGGGTCAGACTGACGGCAGCAGGAAAAAGCATGGAAGAGACATTCGAGATTCTGCGCGATCCCAGAACGAATGTAACTGACGAACACTTTGCCGCCCAGTTCAGTTTCGTCCAGTCGGTGGGAGCCAAACTCACGGAAGCGCACCGGACCATCAGGGAAATCAGGTCGGTGAGAGCCAAACTGCAGTCACTCAAAAGTGAGCTGCCTCCCGGAAACAATATAAAAGAGATTACTGACCTGATTTCGGTCGTTGATTCTTCCATGACCAGCGTGGAAGAAGCGCTCTACCAGACCAAAAACCGGAGCTCACAGGATCCGCTCAATTACCCCGTCAGGCTCAACGACAAACTCGCAAATCTCATGGGACTGAACGTAAACGGCGACTTTCCGCCCACCAGTCAGAGCCTTGAAGTGCGCGATTATCTGTTTAAATTGACAGATGAACAGTTGAATATCTGGAAAACCCTTAAATTGCAGGATATTCCGCGCCTGAACCAGTTGATACGGGCTGCAGGAATAGATTTCATAAACATAAAATAAAAAGGAAAAACATGACCAAACACTTTCTTCCAACGCTTTTTCTGGCTCTCCTCGAGGGTTTTTCAAATGCTCAGAACCCCGGTTGCGACGGAAATCGCTACATAAATGACGTATTCCAGACCGTCAAAAAAACAACCGTCACGTACGCGCCCTCGCTCTCGCACACGGGCGTGCCCATGACCCTTCAGATGGATGTCTATGAGCCGGAAGGCGATCAGATAGCCGCACGCCCTGTGATTATCTTCGAACACGGTGGCAGTTTTATCTTCGGCGATCGCAGTATGATGAAGCCCTGGTGCGAACTTATGGCCAAAAAAGGATACGTAACTGCTTCCATTACCTATCGCCTGTATCCCTTCTTCCTGCTCGGTTTCCCGGATTCACTGGATATCTTTGATACGGCCGTAAAGGCAGTGGGCGACATGCGCGCTGCCGTGCGCTACTTCCGCGAGGATGCAGCCACCGCCAATATGTTCAAGGCCGATCCGAACAACATCTTTATCGGAGGTTATTCGGCCGGAGCAGTCGCGGCCCTGCACTGCACTTACCTCGATATGGAAGACAATATTCCGCCTTTCCTCCTCAATTTTATCAACCTGAACGGTGGTCTGGAAGGTGTGAGCGGATCGGCAACCAATAAAACCTATTCCTCGGCATCAAAAGCGGTGGTCAATATGTCGGGCGGTCTGTACCGGGCCAACTGGATTGAAGCGGGGGAGTCGCCCATGATCAGCATTCACGGTACAGCGGATGAGACGGTGCCGTTCAACTCGGGTCTCGCAGCCAATATTGCCTATCTGCAGGGCAGCAATCTCCTGCATGCGCGTGCGGAGGAAACAGGCGTATGGAACTCGCTGCATATCGTTCCCGGTGGCGGACACACCAATATATACGAGAACGCGGCCTACAAAGTGCACCGCGATACCTTCTGGAGCAATGTCTCCCTGAAACTGGAAGAAATTACCTGCAGTGCTTCGTCTGCGGCTCCTGAGCTGTCAGCTGTGGCCGAATGGAGCGTGGCACCCAACCCGGTTTCCAGCGATGCCATAACCGTTTCACTGCCTGAGGGAATTGAAAATGCCCGGCTACGTATCTTTAACAGTACAGGTAATCTGGTGCGGGAAGTCAGTCTGACGGCCTCACAACAAACCATATCACTGGGCGGCCTGCCTGCCGGTATGTATCTGGCTATGCCGGTCAGTTCCGGCGCAGCGAAAGTCTTCGCCGCCAGATCACTCATGATTACCAGATAAATACAGCAAACCTCTCGGCCGGGGCGTTATTGGAAGCAATGATGCCCCGGCTGTAGTTGCCGGAACTCGTTTCCAATCTTCTATCTCATCCTGACAGGAATGACATCTGCATCTGCTTTCAGCGACTCCAAAAAACACCTGCTGATTCTCGATGGCCTGCGCGGCGTGGCCGCCATTATGGTACTGATTATGCACATCTTCGAGCCCTATTGCGGAGGCGACTACCATAAAATGTTCGTCAATCACGGCTACCTGACGGTTGATTTCTTCTTCATGTTATCGGGTTACGTCATGGCACACGCCTACGACGACCGCTGGGACAGGATGACGGTCACAGATTTTTTGAAACGACGGCTGATCAGGCTGCATCCACTGATTATACTGGGTATGACCATCGGTGCCTTCCTCTTTTTCTTTCAGGAATCATCTCTTTTCCCGAAAGTAGCCGGTACAAGCATCGAACAGCTCCTGTTGATCATGTTTATCGGCTATACCCTTATTCCGGTGCCGCCGTCCATGGATATCAGGGGCTGGAACGAGATGCACCCCCTCAACGGACCTGCCTGGTCGCTTTTCTTTGAGTATGTGGCCAATATTCTGCACGTTTTTATCCTCAGAAAATTGCCCAACCTGCTGCTCGGAGCCATTGTATTCCTGGCAGCTGCGGCCACCGTTCATCTGGTAACCACCAACACCTCCGGCGATCTGATCGGCGGCTGGTCAACCGAACCCGAACAGCTCCGGATCGGCTTTACCCGACTGTTGTTTCCCTATATGGCAGGTATGCTGCTCAGAAGGGTAGTGAGCCTTAAAAGCGGCCAGAATACCTTCCTCCTGACAGCAATCATGCTCATCATCGTGCTCAGCATACCAAGAGTAGGCGGTTACGATAAAGTATGGATTAACGGTTTGTACGAGTCATTTATTATTATTCTCGTCTTCCCGCTGATCATCTACCTCGGAGCCATCGGACAGGTCAAAGACTCGCAGAGTGAAAAGGTATGTACCTTTCTGGGCGATATTTCCTACCCACTATACATCACTCATTTCCCCTTTGTGTATGTCTATTCTGCCTGGGCGGTTAACAACAAAAAAACCTTCATGGAGGGAGTACCCCTTGCCCTGCTGGTGATTGCCGGGTCAGTTGTCATTGCCCTGGCGGCCCTGAAACTGTACGATCTGCCAGTCCGGAGAGCGCTGGCCCGACGGTTTTTGAATGCGGAAAGACGGTAGTTGTCCAACCGCAGAGTTACGCAGAGTATGCCGCAACTTTGCTTGCCGACCTGCCTTTGCGCCATCAGTAACAATCACCTTCACCCTAGAGCTTGTTCAGGATTCTCTGCCTGTTTTTGACTCGGCGAGAGAATCCTGAACAAGCTCAAAAAAAGCTGCTCAAATGAAACGCAAGGATTTTATCAAAGCAATGGCCATTCTGCCAGCGATAGGTGCCACTATGAAACTCAATGAATTGAACAACATGACCCGGGACATGGATCATACGGAGCGGATGCCCGTACTCTTCCTCGGTCATGGCAGTCCTATGAATGCCATTGAAGAGAACGAATTTGTATCCGGCTTCCGCAAGGTGAGCAGCGAAATCAGCCGTCCCTCGGCTGTTCTGGTGATCTCGGCACACTGGGAAACACAGGGCACTTACGTCACTGCCATGCAAAACCCGCGCACGATCCATGATTTCGGCGGCTTCCCCAAAGCGCTGTTTGATGTGCAGTACCCCGCACCCGGCAGTCCTGAACTGGCCAGAGATACCAAAAACCTGGTGAAAAAAACCGAAGTGGGCCTCGATGAAAAATGGGGACTTGACCACGGCGCATGGTCTGTAATCAAACACCTGTATCCCGATGCCGACGTACCTGTGATCCAGATGAGTCTCGATTACCGCCAGTCGGCTCAATGGCACTACGATCTGGCCAGAGAACTCGCTGCCCTGCGCCGAAAAGGCGTGCTGATTGTCGGCAGCGGCAATATGGTTCACAACCTTGGTATGGTGGAATGGAGGCGGCTGAACGAAACCTTTGGCTACGACTGGGCACTGGAAGCCAGCGACAGGATGAAGAAAAGCATCCTCTCGGGAGACCACCAGTCACTCGTCAACTTCCGTTCACAAGGCAGGGCTTTCGACCTCGCCATACCAACCCCCGAACACTTCCTGCCCCTGCTCTACGCACTGGGACTGCAGGAAAAAGGCGAGGAGGTCTCCCTGTTCAATGACCGGGCCCTTGCAGGATCATTGACAATGACCTCTGTGAGGGTGGGGTGAGTGTAAATTTTGCGTTTTTATTCGAAGTTGTATAACTTTGTACCAAAACCGGATAATGAGGTTAATTTCTTTGAATCTCATTGACCTAAACGAAGTAAAAATGGAAATCAAACAGGAAATTGAACAAATCGTAAATAAACTGCCTGATGATGTGCTTGCAGAACTCTTGCTTTATCTCAGACAGGTAGAGAAAACGACTAAAGGAGAAATAAAGCTTTCTCTTAATCTAAATACGATTTTATCCGAGGACAGGGAACTACTGGAAAAATTGGCTAAATGATAAATTATAATGAAGTTCTCGAAATTCACAGGGTGTTAATCAACGAATTCGGTGGCCTGCACGGATTAAGGGATGAAAATGCTCTGAAATCAGCCATTGAAAGACCGTTTGGGGGATATGGGAGTAATGAGTTTTACCCAAGTCCGGAAGAAAAGGCTGGTGCAATTTTGGAAAGTTTAATTAAGAACCATCCATTTATAGATGGTAATAAGAGAACAGGGTATGTTTTGATGAGATTGTTACTCTTAAACTTTGAGAAGGATTTATCAGCTAATCAGGATGAAAAGTACGCTTTTGTTATGGCAGTAGCTTCGGGCCAGTATGATTTTAATCAAATTATGGCATGGATTCAAAAACGTGTGTTTAACAGGCAGAAATAAAGCCCTTGCAGGATCATTGACAATGACCTCCGTGAGGGTGGGGTGAGTACAATCAACCTTTTAATTGTCTTCCAAGACAAACAAAATTCATAAAGTTCTCCGGGTTGATGCACTGGAATGTAGATTCCGGATAGTTTTCAGTCCATGTTTTGGGTGCCCGGGCAGGCTTGAAACCCCACTTGAACTCGTGCCCGTGCAGTTGACCGCTGTGTTCCTCCACATAGTCCAGTTCGGCACCAGTTTGAGTGCGCCAAAAGTATCTGTTGCTTTGGTGAAAATGATAGGCAGATGTCTTTAGTCGTTCTGCCATCAGAAAATTTTCCCACAGTTGGCCGGTATCCTGCCGGATGACAGGCAACTGATAATTCTCGATCAGGGCATTGCGCACCCCAGTATCATAGAAGTAAATCTTGTCCATTTTGATCATCTCCTTCCGAAGATTGCGACTGAACCCGCTCAGGCGGAAAATAACAAATGATTTTTCCAGCAGATAAATGTAGTTGCTGACAGCATCCCGATTGATTTGCAAGGTGTTTGCCAGCTCGTTTACCGATACAAGATTGCCCGTTTGCCATGCCAGCAGTTTCAGAATATGTCGCAGTTTTTCCGGGTATTTGATATTTGCCAGAGACAGCACATCTTTATACAGATAGGACTGTGTCAGCTCCCGGAGGTACCGTTCTTTTTTTCGCTGATTTTCTATGCCAATTACCTCTGGATAAAGTCCATATACAAGCCATTCCGGCAGTTTTTGGGCTGCCTCGTAATCATTGGCCCGATTGTATTCGGCCCACTCTTCTACAGATACCGGATACAGGTGATAAGTCCAGGTGCGACCTGTGAGTGGTTCCCTGACCCGATTGGCGAGATCCAGTGAGGAGGAACCTGTGACAATTATTCTTATTCCGGGTACCTGATCATACAGTATTTTCAAGTTAATACCTATGTCCGGTATTCGTTGAGCCTCATCAATGAATAGCAAATCGTATCCATGAACAAGTCCTCTGAGCCGGTCGGGATTCCGACTGCCAAGACTTTCCAGAAAGGGCATATTGTCGGCGTTAATCTCCAGCACCCGCCCACGGAACCTTTTCAGCGTCTCATGAACAAGGGTGGTTTTACCTGTCTGACGAGCTCCGTATAACACCAGCACTTTGGTTTTGGCAGCGGTCAGCTCAGCCACCAGGTTCTCCTCCTGAATTCGTTTTATCAACATGGTCTGGTGATTTAAAGTGCAAATATACTCGATTTAAATTAAAATACCATCACAAATCGCACTGTTTGTGCTGATTAACCGTCACAAATAGCGCGATTTGTGACGGTTAATCAGCACAAATCATTCTGTTTCCCTGAATGGTAATCCTGCAAAACCCGGAGAAGTAAAACCTGACAAACCCAATATTTTTGCCTTTTACACCAGTTTTGATCTCTTTCTATTGCGGAAAATTGAATTTCTCTTGTCGTGTTCATATCTTTGTACGCGCAAGAATATTCGTCCAACAACCTCGCCGTGGCGTCGGATGGCGCTTCCATGAGCTACCGTGTTAAAGGAGATAATCATTAAAATTGACAATCAGGCAGTTTTCCTGAATCCGAATCTGGCAATACCGATCCGGCAGACCGATATTCCGGCTGAGCACCTGACATTTCGCACGCGGGAAGACATATTCTGGAAGGTCGAACTGCTGGAGTACAACAGCGAAAACAAGTGCTGGAAAGTCCGAATCATTGATTATTGCATAAAAGAAACCAAAAACTATAGCCTGCAGCAATCAACCAGAGAGATTTTGCGCCTCTCCTTCGAGTCTTTCGACTGGCAAAAACTGGAGCCACTCCTGTCAAGCTACCACAAAATCAAATTGCTCGATGTCCTGCAAAACCATGAGACCAAACAACTGCTCAAGGAAACGCCTGCTGGTGTGCCGGCATACGCAATGCCCGGTACCAACACGCACGCTCAATCGCCGGTTGACAAGGAGGCAGACAGCCCCGCCGACCCTCATTTTCTGACCAGAACATACGAAGTAGAACTGTCAGTTTACTTTTCCGATACGCAGTTCATGCTCGGTTATCTGGCATTCACCAAATATGTGAAAGAGGTGAATGATTCGGTGGAATTCAGAATCCCCAATGATTTCATCCTACCCGAGTTTGAAAATATCAAATCCTGGTTCGCCAGAAAACTGAAATCCAGAAAATTCCGCGTAAATGCCGTTATTACCACAGTTGGCGGCGAAGTCACATCGGTAACTGCAACTGCTCCTCTGATTGCCATGATCAGTGAGGAACTGGTGGACAGCATCAAATACCAGCGAACACTGGCACTCACCAAATCCCCGAAGCTGCCTGATATAGACAAGTCTCTCTTCACCGCTGAGGATATTTTCAATACCGGTGAATCGGACGATGTGGAAGGAAACGTTTTCAGACAGGATGAAAAAGATATTCTTCAGTTCCTCATCACGCACCATAATACCCGAAACAGAAAACAGCTGGAATACCTGTCCGGAAACAAACAGTCAGCAAATTTCAGGATCAGATTCACACTTCACCCCAATTTTGGCTTCCTTTTTCTGATAGAGGGCAGGGAGAACAATCATTTCGTGTGGGAATTGCTCAATACCCATGCAACATATATATGGAGTATCGGCAAATCCGAAAAAGATATCGAACTCCAGTACCGGAGGGTGGAGGATATCATCAATACCATCCGTAATACCGGTCGGGAACAGTATAAACGGGCATACAAAAATAATCACCACGACAGTGAACTCGTTTTCTGCTCCATTGAACACGACGACATCACCTCCAGCTTTGTGGACGGATTTGTAAAATGGAAGCACAGATTGAACGAGAGATTGATATGAAAGTCATCCATTCCACCCTGATAGACTTGCACCAGCGCCGCATCTATCCCGCTGAAATCACTGTTTCCGACGGACGCATCGCTGCCATCCGCGAACTTGAAGCAGTACCCCCCGGCTCAGGCTACCTCATGCCCGGGTTCGTGGACGCGCACGTGCACGTGGAAAGCAGCATGCTGCCACCGTCAGAGTTTGCGCGTATGGCAGTGGTACACGGCACCGTCGCCACCGTCTCCGATCCGCACGAGATTGCCAACGTGCTGGGCACCGCAGGGGTACAGTTCATGCTCGACGATGCCGCCCGGTCTCCTCTGAAATTTTGCTTCGGAGCGCCCTCCTGTGTACCGGCTACCTCGTTTGAAACAGCCGGCGCCACTCTGGATGCCGCCGCCGTGGAGTCCCTGATGCAGAACCCCCGAATCGGTTATCTCTCGGAAGTCATGAACTTCCCGGGCGTGCTAAACGGCGATCCCGAATTAATGGCCAAAATAGCCGCAGCCAGGCAACTCGGCAAGCCGGTGGACGGCCATGCGCCCGGACTGAAAGGCGATGAGGCCCGCCGCTATTTCGCGACAGGTATCACCACCGATCACGAGTGCTTCACGCTGGAAGAGGCGCGCGAAAAAGCCGCCCTCGGCGTAAAAATTCTGATCCGGGAGGGTAGTGCAGCCCGCAATTTTGAGGCCCTGTGGCCACTTTTACAGGAGTTTCCCGATCAAATTATGTTCTGCTCCGACGACAAGCACCCCGATGATCTGGTGCACGGACATATCAACCGGCTGGCCGCCCGTGCGGTGGCCCGCGGCTGCGACTTGTTTGACACCCTGCGGGCTGCCTGCATGCACCCGGTCCGGCACTACCATCTGCCCGTCGGTCTGCTTCAGGCGGGCGATCCAGCCGATTTTATCCGTGTTGCCAACCTGGAGCAGTTTCAGGTGCTGGAAACGTGGATTGACGGCGTAAAAGTGGCAGAAAACGGTGAAACCCTGCTGGAGCAGATACCCGCAGAGGCCCCCAACCACTTTCTGGCTCAGCCCAAAAAAGCCGAAGATTTTCGGCTCTTTCACGAGTTTTACTGCCCGTACCTGCGTGTTATCCGGGTGTGGGACGGAGAAATCGTGACAGGAGAGGAAGAAGACTCGGTCAGCGAAATGCGCGGTGGACAGTATATGCCCGATACAGTAAAAGACTTGCTCTATATCACAGTCGTGAACCGCTATGCATCGCAGGCAATCCCTGCTATGGGGATTGTCAGGGGCTTCGGACTCAAAAAAGGCGCAATCGCCAGCAGTGTGGCCCACGATTCACATAATATCGTGGCTGTGGGTACTTCCGAAGCGGCCATTGCCACCGTGGTAAATGCTGTGATAGCCGTCCGGGGAGGTATCGCTGCCACAGATGGAGAGGGCCATACGCCACTGTTGCCACTGCCCATCGCCGGACTGATGAGTCAGCAAAGTGGACGGGAACTTGCCCGTGATTATGCCGGGCTGGATGCCTGGGTAAAATCAGCCCTGGGCTGTGTACTGAAGGCCCCGTTTATGACGCTCTCCTTCCTGGCGCTTCCCGTCATACCCAAACTGAAAATGACCGACAAGGGCCTGTTCGACGTGGCAAGATTCGATTGCGTGCCGGTGGAGAAGGCATCCGGAGAGGCCGGATATTCGGGAGGGTAGCGCATGTTTTATCTTGTACTCGATTGCTTGCCTGATTTTTCTTACCTTTGTAAGCGCAGATGTAATCGTGAGTGCATATAACCGGTACTTCCGAATGCCTGTATCAAAACCATTCCCTAATTGCGCATTAATGAGAGTAAATGAAATAAAAGAAGCTATAGTACCCGTTCTGATCAGGCATCATATCAAACGGGCCGGAATATTTGGTTCTGTTGCAAAAGGCAACTCGAACCCTGAAAGTGATATAGATATCCTTGTGGAATTGGAGGAGGATATTAGCCTGCTGGAATTCGTCGGAATAAAACTGGAATTGGAGGATTTGCTCAGACGGAAAGTGGATTTGGTTGAATATCAGGCTATTAAGCCGAGGTTAAAGAACCAGATATTGTCAGAAGAAATCAGAATCTATGGCTAAGAGTAATAAGCGAAACGAACTGGTTTATCTGGAAGACGTTCTGGATTGTATTGACAAGATTGAGGAATACATGGAAGGAACCACGGAAAAAGAGTTTGAAAGTAACTCACAAAAGCAGGATGCTGTAATTCGACGCATAGAGATAATTGGTGAGGCTGTGAAAAACATTTCTTCGGAAACAAGAGCCAGATTTCCCGAAATTCAGTGGAGAGAAATAGCAGGCATGCGGGATGTTGTTATCCATCAATATTTTGGTATTACAATTGGTATGGTATGGCGTGTCGCGACCTCTGACTTGCAGGTTCTGAAATTTAAAGTCAGGGATGTTATTCGCTTTTTGAGCGAGAATTGATTTTAAGAGCTTGTTCAGGATTCTCTGCCGTTTGCAAAAACAGGCTGATTTTTTGTCAGTTTTTGCGTTTTTGAAGGCGCATAGCCGGTGCTACGTAACTGAAAAAAGGTGAAAAATGGCGAAAAATG
>Ga0172373_10001566_pt1 | contig 37064 bp, 23 predicted proteins | sample Lak10m_2_FD_114546 | JGI IMG/M metagenome (GOLD analysis project Ga0172373, IMG submission 114546) | Freshwater microbial communities from Kabuno Bay, South-Kivu, Congo - kab_092012_10m | ecosystem: Environmental > Aquatic > Freshwater > Lake | place: Democratic Republic of the Congo... | reverse complement strand
AGATGTCGCAACATGATAGAAAATATGTAGGATAATGTCGTCTGTAGTCATGGGGTGTCTCCTCGTTAGGTTTGAGCACCTCTGAGGATACCCCATGACTCAACTAGCACCAAAGGTTAATAAGTTCTATCGCAAGCTGGCGGATCAGTTCAAGATCTCCCTTCGACCGACAGACACCATGGCCTGGTCGCCGACAGATGGAATGTTCATTACTTTGATTGAAGAGATTCCCAACCCCGAAGCGCCGCTGCGGATTGCAGGCCGTGTAAGAGATGGCATGAAGAAATTTATTGAGGAGAACGATCAGGGGTTGGGGCTGCGAATCAATTTGGGGGTTCTGCTTTGTGATTCGGATTATTCTGACATCCATCACATTCTGAAGGATGTTCAGCGCGCCCGAGTCTTATTGGAAGAAAGGCAATACACCAGCCCTGCGATCTTTGACAGGGAAATGCTGGCCAAATGATCGCAGGAGCCAAGCCCGCTCTGTAGGATGTTTTTTTATCGGCATTGAATTTTTATTTCGCTAAATTCTCCAGCCTGCGGTCTGGGATAAACCAGATCGCAGCAACGATAACGTAAAGTACCGACGAAGCCACAGGCGAGATAAAAGCCAATGGAATGGCGAGTGTGTACAATGCCAGTGAAACCATACCTTTTACATCTTTCCCGATGGCGATGGCGAGCGGTGAATCCTCGGGGTGGATGGCAAGCAGAATCCGCACCAGAATATAATAAGCCAACCCGGCCACCCATAAAATGATCCCGTAAGTGGCGACCGGCCACGCTGTAAATTCGTTTTCGCCCATCCAGCTTGTGGAAAAGGGAATGAGCGAAAGCCAGAATAACAGATGCATATTTGCCCAGAGCACATTGCCATTTACTTTATGTACGAACTGAAACAAATGGTGATGGTTATTCCAGTAAATACCGATAAACACAAAGCTCAGTAGATAGCTCGCAAAAACGGGGATTAAAGGTTTGAGGTGGGCAATTCCCGTGCCATGCGGTACTTTCAACTCTAGTACCATAATCGTGATAATGATCGCCAAAACCCCATCGCTAAACGCTTCTAAACGTCCTTTGCTCATAATTCACCTTTCCTAAATAATGGATTCTGCAAGTTCTACTTGCGGGGTTTCCAGAAAATCTGCTTCTGGATACCCAAAATAATGGATGCACAAGGATACTTGGAAAAACGCCATCATGGCAAGATAGCCGTTTGGGCAGGTACGTAAGAAAGCCTCTAAACTTTCCGTCCGAAATAAAACATTCTGTAAAGGAAATCTCAAACTTGTCTGATCTAATTGAACGTCCGTCTCTGTTGAAAACCTACACAAAAAGCTTCGCGCCGCTCAAAAACCGTAATTTACGTATCTACCTTGGTGGGCAAGCCATTTCCCTGCTTGGTACATGGATTCAATCCACAGCCCAGAGTTGGGTGGTTTGGGAATTGACCAAATCTGAAAGCTCACTGGGTATTGTGGTGATGTTGAACACGCTGCCTTTGTTTCTTCTTGCGCCCTGGGCTGGCGGGATCGCGGACCGCTTCAACCGCCGCTTTATTCTGCTTGCCACTCAAAGCATTGCCATGCTCCTGGCTTTTACACTGGCCTTTCTCATCCAAACAGATCAGGTTCAGGTTTGGCATATTTACCTCTTCTCTTTCATTCTTGGCAACGTAGCTGCATTGGATTTTCCCGCGCAACAAGCTTTCATTGGGGACCTCTCTGGCATGGGGCAAGTCCGTCAAGCTGTCACGCTGAACATTATGGGTTTGCAGGTTGCTCGGATGTTGGGGCCAGCCATTGCAGGCGTCTTGTTAAAAGTGTTCGGATCTGCCGCTTCGTTTTGGATCAATGGAGCCAGCTTCTTTGTCGTCTTGGTTAGTATTTTTTCCGTCCGCTCCCAGCAGGCAAGTCATCCGCACAATGGAGCGCGTGGTCAATTCCGCGAGACTGTAGACTTTATCCGCTCCCAGCCGCGCATGGTGGACTTGATGATCTTCGCAGGATTGGTTACCTTCTTTGGGCTTTCCATTTTCAATATCCTGCCCTCCGTTGCGGATAATGTTTTGCATGGCGATTCGCAAACCTACGGTCTCTTGTTTGGCGCTTCGGGAGCGGGGGCGTTGGTATCCGTTCTGTTCCTGTTGCCATTATCACAGGCCGCCAAACGCATTGGATTGATCGTCACTGTCGCTGCAGCCTGGATGGGCACCTTCTTCCTTTTGTTGTCCACTTCAACGTGGCTGGCGTTATCCATGGCGGCGATTTTCTTTATCAGCCTTGGTGCTCCACTTGTGCTAACGACTGGTCTGGGGGTACTGCAACTGATGGCGCCGGGTAATATGCGTGCGCGTATCATCAGCCTTTTCACTATGCTCACGTTTGGGTTGCAACCAATTTCATCCATTGCGATTGGCTACAGTGCTGAACACCTCGGTACGCAAACGGCAATCCTGATCAATTCCATTTGTTTGATCACAGGCGCCGCGCTTATGTTCTTCTTTCGGAAGGGGTGGCGTGGCTGGGAATTACAGCCTTCGGTTCCACCAATACTTTCCTCCAAAGAATAATAGATTACCCAACTTCCTCAAATCCCCCGGACTTTCGGGGGATTTTTTATTTTAACTCTTGACAGTCATAACTCTATCAAGTAATATACCTACATAGATATATAAAACAGAAAGGAACCTCACATGAAAGTCGCAGCCTTCATCAATATTCACAAAGCGTTCGTCACCCCCGTTGTCCTCGGCCTGATGTTCATCTTCAACAACTGGAGCACCGAAGCCTTCATCTACCTCGCCATTCACGGCTCATACAGCATCCTCTGGCTCATCAAAGACGCGCTCTATGCCGATAAACGCTTCGAAGAAAAAGTCCATCCCGTTGTTGGATTTATCTTTATCTTCCTCCCATTGACAGGGTACTACCTCGCGCCTTATCTGCTCATCAGCCGCCACGTGACGTTGACTCCGCCTCTGACCGCACTCGTGCTTGTTCTGTACATCTTCGGCATTTTCCTGCACTACGTCAGCGACGCGCAGAAGTTTTACACCCTGCAAAACAAAAAGGGACTGATCGAAGACGGCCTGTTCAAATACACCCGCAACCCGAACTATCTCGGCGAGATCATGATCTACTCGGCTTATGCCATCATGTCCCTGCATTGGCTGCCGTTCCTCGTTCTCAGCGGATGGGTCTTCAGTTTCTTCGTGAAGAATATGCTTTCAAAAGACAAGTCATTATCCCGTCACTCACAATTCACAGAGTACAAGAAACGCTCTGGTTTGTTGTTCCCGAAATTATTCCAATAACAGGAGAAAATAAAATGGAAAAGAAAATTCTCGTCATCGGCGCGGCAGGATTTGTCGGCGCACCCGTAGCAAAACAACTTCTGGCGGATGGGTTCGCCGTCCGCGCGCTGGTTCGCAATACAGACAAGGCCCGCCAATTACTCGGCGACAAAGCTGAGATCATCACTGGCAGTTTTGAAGATAAAGCCACCCTTGAAAAAGCGCTCGCGAATGTGAGCGGAGTCAACATCAGCGTGCCGTGGCAGTCTGAGACTCAAGTGGTGCGGTATGTGTCCGAAATCCTCGTCAAACAGGGACGCAAAAATGTCCGCATTAGCTACATCTCAGGCACAACGGCCAACCCCGAAAATCGCGGCTACGCCATGATCGATGAGAAGCTCAAGGCGGAAGATGTACTGAAGAGCAGCGGCGTGGAATACACCATCCTCCGCCCCAGCTGGTTCATGGACGCGCTCGCCTTATTCGTCAACGATGGCCGCGCCACCGTGTTTGGTAAACAGACCCAGTCTTATTACTTCCTCTCGCTCGCAGATTTTGCCCGCGCTGTTTCAAAAGCGCACCAGGCTGAAGCCGCCGCGAACAAGACCTTTGTTCTCAATGGACCGCAATCCATGCTGATGGCTGACGCACTCCAGCAATATTGCGACGCCCACTACCCTGGTGTTAAAGCCGCGTCCATGCCGATCTGGTTCGGAAAAATGCTGGCAGCAATGATGAAAAGCACCAGCATGAAAGACTTCGTTCAGATGATGGCGTACTTTGAAAAGTCACCCAAGGTCAGCCAGCCCAACGGGGTGGAAGCCATTCTCGGCGCGCCATCCATGACCATGAGCGACTGGCTCAAGAATTAATACAAGGAGAAACAAATGCCCCTCTCACATGCCATCCTCGGTTTTCTTGAATACCAGCCCATGTCTGGCTATGACTTGAAAAAATATTTTGATCAATCCATCACACATTTTTGGTCCGCCACGCAGAGCCATATTTATAAGGCATTGGAAAATCTGGAAAAAGAAGACCTCGTGGAATCGGAGGTCATTCAGCAGGATGGAAAACCTAACAGAAAACAGTATCAGATTACAGATAAAGGCAGAGGCGAGTTGCGCCGCTGGGTATCCACTCCGCTTCCTTTGGAGATTACGCGTGAAGCATGGCTCATCCAAGTCTTCTTTGCGCATGGAATTACGAACGAAGACATTGTGACTTTATTTGAAAAACGAATTGAGGCAATTCAAGAATACTTGAAGCAATGCGAAGTGGCGCAGGCAAACATTGATGAAAATTATAAAAACATCGGTATCAAACGCCTGCGTGAGCTTTGGCAATTAACTTTGGATTACGGCACGGACTATTACGAGAATGAAATCGCGTGGCTGAAAAAAACGCTGCCGCGCATTCATAAATTACCAAAAATGGAATTGCCGAAAGAATAAAAAGAAAAAATAAAAATGGAGGTTTCTATGACGCCGCTTCTCACCGCCCTGATAATTGGTCTTGCTGCCGCAGGCATTTTTGCCCTTCGACCTGTCACCGCCAAAATCAAGACTGTGTTTCATTCCAACCCTGTGGTGAATACACAGATCAAGTTTCAATCCCTGCAATTGGTTCTGGCCGCCGTTGTTCTGCTCTTCGTCTATTTTCTCAATCCTGAAAACTTCGGACATTTCTTCCGTATAGGTGATGTCAACGCACATATCAGCAAAATTGTATGGCTTGGTGTTACAGGCAATGAGATCTGGCTGGAAATCGCAACAAGTATTGGCCTATTCATCACCCTCGGTACAGCCATCTTCATGTTCTTCCAATTGAAAAAAGCAGGTGTGGACTATCGCTACTTTTTGTTCAGCCTGCTCTGGTCTATTCCATTTTCGATGGTGAATGCATTTTCTGAAGAAGCGATTTTCAGAATCGGAATCGTCTCCCCATTGTATGGAGTTTTCTCCGTCGCGGTCATCGTCTTGATCTCTGGCGTGGTATTTGGTTTGCCCCATTACTTCGGAATGCCGAGCGGCATAGTCGGCGCGTTGATGGCGGGATTCCTCGGCTGGCTGCTGGCGATGAGCCTCGTCGAAACGCAGGGGCTTCTCATCGCGTGGGCAATCCACTTCGCGCAGGATGTCGTCATCATCACATCCATGATTTTGATGAGCAGAAAACAAAATGAATAATAAGACAATTCTCATCATCGGCGGGACGGGTATGCTTGGCAAGCCTGTGGCGCAACAGCTCAAAGCAGACGGATTCAATGTCCGCTTGCTGGCGCGTAACCCTGAAAAGGCGCAAAAACTTTTAGGTACTGGCTATGAAATTATTAAAGGGGATGTGGACAACGCGGCGGCTTTACGCGAAGCACTAAAAGGCGCAGACGGAGTCCACATCAGCCTGAAGGGAGGCCCCAGTGAAACGGACTATGAGCGTATGGATCATCTTGCCACGCGCGATATTGCCAATGCTGCAAAAGAACTGGGCGTCGGGCGCGTGACGATTCTTTCAGCATATGCCATCGGCGAGGAAAAGGCTGACACGCCAGAGAGCAGGTCAAAGCTTAAAGGCGAAGCGGCACTCAGGTCCAGTGGCGTGCCGTACACCATTTTCCGCGCTTCGTGGTTCATGGAGACATTACCGCTCTTCGTCCAAGGCAAAAGCATTTCGCTGATTGGAAATCAGATCCACCCGCTGCACTGGATCGCCGTGGATGATTATGCGCGCATGGTCTCCAAGAGTTATCAGACAGATGAAACACTCAACAAAGAACTTTATGTGTTTGGCCCCGAAGCATATACAATGGGCGAGGCAATGAAAATCTATACAAGCATTGCTGCGCCTCACTTGAAGGTTTCGGCTATTTCCACAAAGATGTTGTCCGTGCTTGGGGTATTGTCTTTCAACACCGAATGGAAAAGCACGGCATTATTGATGACGCATTATGAAAATTGGGGTGAAGATGGTTCGCCCGAGGAAGCCAATCGCTTGCTCAGCGCACCGACTACTACACTAAAGGAGTGGTGCGAAAAAATCGGAAGTTATGACAGGCGGTTGGATCAGGTGATCGGATAAACAAAAGTACTGCAACATTCATGTTGCTGGCACGTTGTAGCAATAACAATTTGCAAGATAAATCCCCCTTGCACCGCCTGCCAAGGCAGGTGTGCGGCACTTTAGAGGAAACCATGAAAAAATTACTCAAACTCGAAGAACTCTTTATGTTCGCCTTCAGCATTTTCTTTTTTGCCAGGCTGGATTTTGCCTGGTGGTTGTACCCTGTACTTTTATTCACGCCTGATCTCAGTATGCTTGGCTATCTCGTCAATCCGCGAATCGGCGCGTGGACGTATAACTTCGTCCACCACAAAGCTCTGGGACTGGGCATTTTCGTTCTGGGAATTGTTTTCGTGAGCCAGCCCATCCAATTGGCAGGGCTGATTCTCTTCGGTCACTCCAGCATGGATCGGGTGATGGGCTACGGCTTGAAGCACACAGATTCGTTTCAGCATACCCATCTTGGCATGATCGGTACGCCTTGAAATCCATAGTACACCTGCGGAATGTGTAATAAAAGAAACTCCTACCCCGTCAACTGATGAGTTCGTTGTATAGCTGGGTATATACACTGTCTAAAGGAGAAATTATGGAAGCGAAACTTACTGTTTACGGCGCGTATTGGTGCCCTGATTGCCGCCGCTCGAAAAAGTTTTTAGGTGAGAACTTTATCCCATTTAACTGGGTGGATATTGAGGAGGATAAGGAAGGCGAGGCGTTTGTCATCACCAAGAATGGCGGCAAACGCATCATCCCAACCATTGTATTTGAAGACGGCTCATCTTTAGTGGAACCCTCCAATGCTGAGTTGGCGAAGAAGCTTAACTTAAAGACAGAAGCAAAAAAGACCTATTATGACCTGATCATTATCGGAGGCGGGCCAGCGGGGTTGACCGCTTCCATCTACGCCTCAAGAGAAGGCGCTGACACATTGCTGATCGAGCGCTCGGGGTTGGGTGGACAGGCTGGCATTACCGTTGGATTGGATAATTTTCCTGGTTTTCCTGAAGGCATCAGCGGGCAGGAATTCGCGGAGCGTATCACTCAGCAGGCCAAACGCTTTGGCGTGGAAATTTTACAGGCGCAGGATGTTGAAAAACTCGCATCGGACGATGGCTACAATGAAGTTTACACTTCCGACGGAAAGCATTATCATGCCCGTGCTGTATTGATCGCATCGGGCGCGTCCTACCGCAGGCTGGATGTTCCTGGCGAAGATGATTTCATCGGCGCAGGGATTCACTTTTGCGCCACCTGTGACGGACCGTTTTATAAGGACGCTAAAAATATTGTCGTCATTGGCGGCGGGAACTCCGCTTGCGAAGAAGGGCTGCATCTCACCAACTTTGCAGAGCAGGTCACTCTTTTGGTTCGCGGTGACAAGCTGACTGCCAGCCAGGTCGCCATTGATAATATTAATCAGCCTACCTCAAGGGTGAAGGTCAAATTCAATGTGGCAATTGATTCCTTTGAAGGGGAAAATTCTAAATTAAAGCGCATCAACTTTCACGACACGGTTACCAATGAAAAAGGCCAGATCGAACCGGAAGCGGCTTTTGTCTTTATTGGTCAAAAACCGAATACTGAGTTTGCCAAAGACTACCTGCAATTGGATAGGTATGGTTTTATACTTACTGGGCACGACCTTACACATGCGCATTCATCGGCAAGGGAAGTGGAGCGTGTCGCGTTTGAAACCAGTGCCTCTGGTGTTTTCGCCGCTGGTGATGTAAGGCATGATAGCGTCAAACAGGTGGCTTCTGCGGTTGGTGAAGGCGCCGCGGCTGCCATAGCCATTCGGGAATTCTTGAAAAGAAGCTAAAGGAAAATACTATGAAATACTTTATCACTGGCGCAACAGGTTTTATCGGCGGACGGCTGGTCCGTCAATTACGGGAAGCTGGGCATGAAGTGATCGCCGTTGTGCGCAACCCTGCCAAAGCGCAGGATCTTGCTCAATTGGGAGTGACCCTGCATCAGGGCGATGTGACCGAAAAAGAATCCATGCGCAAGCCGATGACAGGCGTGGACGGAGTCTTCCACGTCGCAGGCTGGTATAAAGTCGGCGTGCGGGATAAGAGTCAGGCATATGCCATCAATGTGGAAGGCACACGCAATGTGCTGGAGCTGATGAAGGAATTGAAGATCCCGAAGGGTGTGTGCACCAGTACGCTCGCGGTCAACTCGGATACGCATGGTGTGGAGGCTGACGAGAGTTATCACTTTACCGGAAAACATATTAGCGTTTACGATGCAACCAAAGCCGAGGCGCACGATATTGCCGTAAAAATGATCAAGGATGGTTTGCCGCTTGTCATTGTCCAGCCCGGGCTTGTGTATGGCCCCGGCGATACGAGCAGCGTCCGCACAACTTTGATTCAGTATCTAAAAAAAACAATTGCCAGTCATCCCTCAAAAAACTGCATTCTCCTGGGCGCACGTGGATGATATCGCTCATGCGCATTGGCTCGCCATGCAAAAAGGAAAAGCCGGCGAGAACTACAATATCTGCGGCCCTACTTACACGTTGGTTAACGGCCTTGAGGTCGCGAAAGAGATCACAGGCGTGCGTCTGCCGATGGCTGTACCCGCAGGGATGATCCGCGCCATGTCTGCGATGATGAGTGTCCTTGATAAATTTATCCCCGTCCCTGAAAGCTACACTGGGGAGGGGCTACGCATCATTGCTGGTGTCACTTATATTGGAACCAATGCCAAAGCCAAACGCGACCTTGGGTATGATCCGCGCCCGTTGAAAGTGGGACTCACTGAGACTCTTAAGCATGAAATGAAATTACTTGGGATGTGAGAATGAAGCCTGTCCATTTTGGAAAAATATTCGGCCTGCAAATCAGCGCCCTGCCGCTGGGGTTCGTTGGGACTTTGGCTTTGTGGATCGGCTTCTCTGCAATCGCTCATTATGTATTTGACCTCGCATTTGGCGAATCCGTGCTTTTGGGATTTGTAGCCACACTTCTGCATTGGATATTTGAGTTGATCCATAGTCTTGGTCACGCCTTCGCCGCCAAACGGACTGGTTACCCGATGATAGGCATTAAGTTTGGCGTATTGGCTGTCCTTGCAGCCACTCTTTATCCAAAAGATGAGCCGACCCTGCCATCGTCCATTCACATCCGCCGCGCGTTGGGCGGGCCGATTGCAAATGGCTTGCTGTCCATTTTATTTTTTCTGCTTCTCCCACTATGGCCCGGCAATTGGTTTTGGATCGGCATGTTTGCCCTGTTTGAAAATTTATTTGTTTACACCCTGCAAGTTTTTCTCCCGCTCGGCTTTAACGATGGCAGCACCATCCTCAGGAATTTGCGAAGGAAATAGCAATGAACTTCAACCTGACTCACTTCAGCACCGCGACCATGCTTTTGGAGATCGGGAACCTGCGCCTCTTAACCGACCCCGTGTTTGATTCTGCTGGCGGGAAATATTCCTTCGGCTGGGGCACTGGCTCGACGAAGCTGACAAATTTTCCCGTTTCGACAGAGTCACTGGGTCGCATTGATGCCGTGTTGTTGAGTCATGACCATCATGAAGACAATCTTGATAAAGCAGGCCGCGCTTTTTTACCCAGCGTCAAACGTGTGTTGACAACAACCTCAGGCGAACGGCGCCTGCGCGGCAATGCCGAAGGACTGGCGAACTGGCAAAGCACAATCTTGGAATCAGGCGATACCAAAGTAAAAGTGACTGCCACTCCCGCCCAGCATGGCCCGTTGATCGTCCGCCCGTTTGCGGGGCAGACCATCGGCTTCATGCTCGAATGGGAAGGACAGCAGAACGGCGCGCTCTACATCACAGGCGACACGATCTATTACCACGGCATTGACGAAATCGCGGAGCGCTTCGCTGTCAGCGTGGGAATTTTCCATCTCGGCAGAGCCAGCTTCCCGATTACAGGCCCGATCCGCTTTACGATGGACGCGAAGGACGGTGTGAAGGCGGCGCAGAAGTTAAATCCGCGTACGATCATTCCCATTCATTACGAAGGCTGGAAACATTTTCGCGAGGGGAAGTCTGTAATCGAAAAAGAATTTACCGCCGCAGGGTTGAATAATAAACTCCACTGGCTGGAGTTGGGACAGAATGTTGAGATCGAAGTATAGGGTTTCGTTCTTTTTCTTCTGTTGTGTAGTTTTCATTTCTTCCTGCGGCATTGATGCCTCAGGCAAACCACCCTTTGACGATCTAACCATATCCCTCGATTACAAACATATTTCCATGCTCGATGGCGACACGTGGGATGTGACTTTTGAATTCCCAGTCGATACAATATTTACAGGCGTTGTGCGCCACACCTCGCTTTGGTACGACTCGACGGCGCCGTTCATGTCTCATGATATTCTTATCACAACGGGAGATTTTGTCTCGCAGGGTTCAGTGGATGTGAGCGTAGTCGCGCATAAGTTTTTTTATCACTGGGATGAAATAAAGCCAAATGGGACGATCAACCTCCTGCACGTCTTTCCCGCAACCGTGGAAATATTCGATCAGTTGAAACAGATCGGGAAATGGGATAACGTCAGCATCAGTGGACGGGAAATTTTCAAGATCGACCGATATGATTCAACGGGAAAATATCTTGGCTTTTGGATGGATGAAGGCTGCAATACCATCCTCGTCACTTCCGTGACGGTCAATGCGGTGGGAACACCGATTCCATAAGGTAGAAAGACTTAAAAAAGCCGCAGGAGCGCTAAACCGCCTTCGGCTTTTTTATCATCATGAACTTTATAGGCTTACTGAATTATTGATCTCGTTCAATTTTATCAGCACCGCTTCCAAAACGCCGCCGCCGACCGAGAGCGCCTTGTCCGAAACCAGCTTGATCGTGGACGGGTCATTGCGCGAGTCCACGTCGCCGATCTTCATGCCTTCAGTGATCTCCACACGCGGGTGAATTAATCCGCGCAGAAGTCCGTCAAATGGACTGACGACTTTTGACCGATTGCCTGCCGCGTTTTGGATCTCCGCAATGAGCTGGCCTTCTTTGACATGGTCGCCGATCTCTGCGACGGGGAGCAGGGTCCCTGAGTCTGGCGCGCGCAGCACACGGCGCGTGTCGCCATCAGGCTGACCGCTGTCGGGTTGAGTCTCTCCGCTCCACAGGACTCTGCCAAGGGTATGGCTGCGGCGGGTTTCTATCACAGCGTGGCAATTTTCTCCTGCGCGGAACCCAGGCCCGAGCCCGATATGAAGCGGAACATCCTCGCCTAACGTTTCAGGTTCACGCTTCAAAAGTCTCGCATCTACTACAAATGTGTGGCGCGGATTCGTCATAAATTGATTGCGCAGGATGTTCGCGTTCGGATCAATCAAAACGGGAATTTCTCCCGCCTCCAACGTGACCTGAAACTGATCGGCGGAAACGAGGCGCGCGGTGACACCTTCAACCGTTTGCTCTCCCGCATACACCGCTTCTGAAAAGCAAACGCTGCGGCGCACCGCGAGAGGTTTGCCGAGTTCGAGAATTGCAAGTTGAAAGCCGACTCGATGCAGCCGAAGGATGACTCCGCTGGCAAGGTCGCCGCCGCCGCGAATTAGGATGAGTGGGTTCATTTGATTTCCTGTGGAACGTGATGTGTTTGTTCTTGAAACAAAAGCCCGAACGCGTACAGAGTGATGTAAATGAAAATAAAGAAACTCGAGAATACACTGATGAAGATGATCGATTGCAAACTCGGGTGGGTGGCGTAATAAAGAAAATCACGCAGGCGCTCAAGCGGATGAAATAGGATGTCCCATGAGTTCCAGCGCAGGAAGCGGCCAATGTAAATGCCAAGTCCGCTGAGTAAGCCTACCGTGATCACGAACAACCAGCCCGCGATTCGTCCGAAGGCATTTCGGACAATATCTTGCATCAGGAAAAGCGAGAATACGCCAAGCAGAATGCCCGTCCATGCGAACCAATTGATGAGCAGCATGTCGAACCACACGGGAATGTTCGGGCGCAGGTGACTCAGGTGTTGCAAGTCTGTGAGGATATAGGGAGAGTTGGGGAAAAATAACAACCAGGGGATGACCGCCAGCGGCATGGTGATGAAAAGATATCTGCGCTTCTTTGCGAAGCTGGAAGCTGCATACGCCATCCCAAGCGGGATCCACGCGAGGAACAGATTCCAGACCAGAAAGGTGTAATCATCAGAGCCGCTCAAAATGGTGCGGACGCGGAACAGCACCACGGAAAGCAGGCTGGAGCCGCACAACAGCCCGAAGACCGTCAGTCGAAATTTGAAAGGTTGTAGTTTGGTGTATATCGTTTGAAACAAGCTGACCTCCAAAATATTTACACCATTGTATCGGTTTCCACTTGCAAAGACTCGCAATTGTTATGAAATACCCCTTACGGGTGTGGATTAACCTGAGTCGGCTGCGTGCTGGCAAGCTGCTCAGGGGTACTCTGCGCACGGAGGGTTTGCTCCTGCAGCATGTGACTGAACGAATACAGCAGCACGAACACGAACAGAAAGAAGAAAGTGTACAAAACCGTGAACGCAGCGAGCCGCATGCTCGGGTCAATGACGAGGCCGAGGATTTCCATGGTAGTTTCCGCGGGGTTCTGCAAAATATCCCATGAGTTGAGGCGCACAAAACGCCCGATGTAAATGCCGAAACTGCTTAAGCCGGAGATACCGATGACGAAGAGCCAGCCAGCCCAGCGCCCAAAGTTCCGCAAGATAATATCTTGAATTAAGTAGAGGGAGATCACACCGAGCAGCATTCCCGTCCATGAACACCAGACCACGATGATCACGTCATACCAAAGCGGAGCGCCTACGCCGCCAGAGCGTGCAAGGTCTTGCAGGTCTGTGAGCATGTAGGGAGCATTGGGGAAGAATAACAGCCAGAGGGCTGCGATGATGGGAATGACAAGATAGACCCAGTTCCGCCTCCATGAAATGGAATGAGCGATGTACGCCAGAATAAAGGGGATCCACGCAAGGAAGAGATTCCAGATCAGACCCGTGTGGCGTGTTGTGTCAGTATAGGCTACTCTTGCTGCCACGAGAAAGATACAAGTCAGGCAGGCGACGTTGAGCAGGAAAAATACAGCAATGCTGTGTCGGTTGCGGTAGGTAAGGTTTTTGAGTTTGTTATACATGGGGTTGTTCGCGTAAAAATACGATCAAGTCGATATCTCCGGGAGAGTGCCCGAGTTCTGTCAGGATGGCGGCGGCTTCGCTTCTGTGCTGCGTGCCGTGGTTGACCACGTGCGCCATTGCCTGCCATAGAATGTCTTCGTACGCCTTTCCTGTAGTGGTAGTATATTGAAAGATTGAAGTCAATTTTTCATCGCTGAGTGAAGCGATAAATTCATTCAGCGCTTTGTCCTCTTCGCTCCAGCGTGAACGGAGGGCATCGAAGGTTGGGAAATCTTCGGAGAGAAAAGGAGTCGGCTTTGATTGTCCCATCCAGCGGTTGCGCCAGAGCCATTCGGCAAAGAGGGTGTGAGTCAATGCATGGCGCAGGTTGTTGTGTGGATGATCGGCTGACGCAGTGAATTGTTCCTGCGATACGTTGGCGGCTGCGTTCAGGATTTTGGCATTTGCCCATGCGTTGTATTTATAAAGCAGTTGAATATCTTTTGTGTTCATTTTAATATAAACTCCAATAGGATCGGGTTGAATATCTCAGGCTTTTCGTAATGCGGGATGTGTCCACAATTTTCGATCGGGTGAAACTCCGCGTGGGGCAGGGCTTGCAGAAGGGTTGTATGATATTCAAAGGGTGTGGTCTCATCATTCATGCCCCAGAAGATCAACGTTGGCTTTTTCAAAGCACCGACTTTTTTGTACACCTCGAAAAATGACTCTAACATGCCGTTTCGCATGGTAGAGAGAAGAGCTTGCTTGAAACCCTTGAATTCCATTTGTTTTTTGTATTTTTCCTGAAAGACCGCCACCAATGCGGGGTCGAAAACATCGGAGGCTATACCCTTGATCATGTTCTTGTTGCCAAATAGGGCAGCCAGCAATTCGCCAATCATAGGCAGCCTTATTATTTTCAATGGCGTTGTCAGATTTACGCCTTTTACGCCCGAAGGATCGATCAACACATGCTTGCGGACGTACCGCGGATGGGCTGCGATGAAGGAGGTGGTCACTGGACCGCCCATGGAGAGTCCCAGCAGGGTGATGCCGTTCATGCCGAGTGCATCCATCAGGTCTTTGAGTTGCTTCACAAAGAAATGAATATCATAGCGTGTATTTGGCTTATCCGAATAGCCTCGCCCGAATTGATCATATCTCAAAACTCGAAACCCTGATCTTGTCAGAAATTCGAACAACGGGTCGAAGATAAAGTAAGGCACGGAGAATCCATGCACCAGCACGACAGGCTTTCCATCCTCTGGACCGCCCAGCTCATAGTGAGTGACGCCATCCGCAAGCGTGACGAATGACCCCGCTATACCCTTGCGGGTACTTTCATTTAATTCTCTGGTTTCATCAAAAAAGGGGAAGGACATTTTTGTCCGTCGGGGCACGGCATCCGCGCCCCGACGATGTGATTATATTTTCCCCAGCGCCTTCAAGATGCGCTCAGGTGTAAATGGGAATTCGCTCATCCAAACTCCGGTGGCGTCATGGATGGCGGCGGCGATGGCGGGAGCTACAGGCAGGAATGGAAGTTCGCCCATGCCTCGTGCTCCCCACGGACCGTTCGGGTCAGGGACTTCCACAATGACGGATTCGACTTTGTCAGGAATATCCAAAATGGTGGGGATGAGATAGGTGCTGAATTGGTCAGTCGTCACTTTACCGTCTTTGGACTTAAACTCCTCCAAAACGGAATATCCGTGCGCTTGCACGACCGCGCCTTCAATCTGGCCGACCACCAATTCAGGATTAATGGCCTTGCCGACGTCATCTGCGGAGGTAATGCGGACGACTCGCAGATGCCCCGTGTCCGTGTCTATTTCCACTTCGGCGGCTTGCGCCACATACGCATATTGGAAGTTTGGCGTGGAATATCCTGTCTCTTTATTGAAAGGAGTTGTGCGCGGCGCAAGATATTTGAACTCAGCAATGGCAGGTCGTTCTTCTGCTTTCCATTTTGCCAAAGCGGATTCGGCAGCTCCCTTGATGGCATTGCCAGCCATAAAGGTCAGGCGTGAAGCGGAAGCCGAGCCAGGATTCCCCTGCGTGGCGGTATCCGAAGTGCGGATTTCCACTTTGCTTTCGGGAACTCCCAGAACATGCGCAGCCATTTGAATCATTACAGTGTGTGTGCCTTGTCCCACCTCGGCGCCAGCGTGATGCAGAACAACACGCTCCATTTTTCCACTGCCGTGAATTTCAACCTTGGCCCAGCAATGTTCCTGATAGCCAAACGAGAAACCTACGTTCTTGAAGCCTGCCGCAAAACCACGCCCGCGGACGACTGATGATTTCTTTTCCTTTTTCGTCTTGGCTGGGCTGCTCTTCTTTTTCTTCCAGCCGAATTTATCTCGTGCAGCCTCTATACATTCCACAATACTGACGGGGTTGGGGGCAGGTGTGCCGACGCCCAATGTGTCGCCGTCGCGCAGCGCATTGATCAGGCGGAATTCAACAGGGTCCATGCCGAGCTTTTCGGCAAGTTTATTCATTTGCGATTCGGCCATGAATAAAGATTGCGGCGCGCCAAACCCGCGATAGGCTGCGCCGGGGACATTGTTCGTGTACACACCATACACATCCACTTTGACATTCGGGATGAAGTATGGCCCCGTGGAGGTGATGGCAGCGTTGCCCAACACCTTGTTGGTGGTGTACATGTACGCGCCTCCATCGCCGATCAAAATTGTTTCTGCTGCGACGAGTTTGCCGTCTTTGGTGGCGCCCCATTTGGCGGTGAGATATGCTTCATGGCGTTTGCCATGTCCGATCATCGATTCGCGGCGCGACCAGATGATCTTGACGGGTCTTTGCAGTTTCCATGCTGCCAATGCCAGCACGATCTGCACAGACAGGTCTTCCCGTCCACCAAATGCGCCGCCGATGGCAGGGTAAATGACACGTACCATTTCATTGGGAAGGTCCAGCGCGTGAGCGATGGTTTCGCGGTCCGCGTGAGTCCATTGGCCGGCTGCTTCTACTGTAAGCAGACCTTCACTGTCGATGTAAGCGAGACCTGCTTCGGGTTGCAAGTAGGCATGTTCCTGAACAGGGGTGTGATACTCACCTTCCACGATGACATCGGCTTTGGCGAAGGCTGCGTCCACATCTCCTTTGCGGATCTTGTAATGGACACATTCATTCGTGTCGCCGCGATCCGGGTGAAGGATCGGCGCATCGGCGCGCATGGCAGCTTTCGGGTCAGAAAGGACCGGCAGGTCTTCGTAATCCACTTCGATCAATTTAACCGCTGCGGCCGCTTCCGCTTCCGTGTTGGCGACCACCACCGCAACCTGATCTCCCACAAAGCGGACAATATCCGTGTGTGGCTTTTTTGCGCCCGGCCCGCACAAGACAGGCTGGTCTGGGATTTGCAGCCCGTACTCATTGACAGGAACATCTTTTGCCGTGTACACAGCAACCACCCCCGGGGCAGACATGGCTTTTTCGACGTGAACATTTTTTACCCGCGCATGCGGACGTTCTGCCATGAGGATCTTCATGTGCAGCATGCCTTGCATGGTCAGGTCACCGGAGTAGAGAGTTTCCCCGGTAACTTTGGCGTGCGCATCCACGCGCGGAATCGATTTTCCAACAGATTTTTCAGACATGGTTTCCTAGCGCGTGTATTTTTTTGGCTTGAATTTTGGAGGGGGCATGTCCATGGGTCCCCAGCGGGAAGGACCAAGCATGCTGTAGATGGCTGCATAAATGATCGATATGGTGCCGCTGATTACGATCATATATAAAATGCCCAGCCCCAAATATGCGTAAAGATTTTGGATCCTGGTAATGGGGGCTAACAGCGCCACAAGCGCATTTGATTTGTAAATGAGGTCCGGTAATTTAGGGTAGCCCAAAAGTTGATACGGGATCGACCAGCTGTGCGCCAGACCATAATCAATGGTCAGAGTGGCGGCGGCGTACGATATTGCCGGGATAATGATCATCATCATACAGCCCAGCCCGCGCCATACGAAATGAGGACCCTGATCTTTTGGTTTTTCTACACGTCTGGCTGAACTTCTATATTTGCCCATAAACAATACCTCTTCTCACGTGTCTCAAAATAATGGATTTTTTGCAGGGATAACGTTACTAAGCTTTTACTTTGCTTGCATCTTCAAGGGCTTTGACGATCTTGTAATAACCAGTACAGCGGCAAAGATTGCCTGTGATGGCTTGTTCGATCTCATTCTTTGTTGGGTTGTTTTTTTCCTGCAGCAGCATCGCGCCAGACATAAGGAAGCCAGGCGTGCAGTATCCGCATTGGACGGCGCCTTGCTCAATGAAGGCAGCCTGCACAGGGTGAAGTTGGTCGCCGTTCGCGAGACCTTCCACAGTGACGATCTCTGCGCCATGCGCACGCGGGGCAGGGACAAGACATGCCATGACCGCGGCTCCATCCAGGAATACAGTGCATGCACCACATTCGCCCTCTGCGCAGCCTTCTTTTGTGCCGGTCAACATGCCTTCTTCGCGGAGCAGGCGCAGTAAGGTTTTTTCAGAACCATCTTTGAAGGAATATTTTTTTCCGTTGATGGTTGTTTCGATTGTTTGTTTTGGGAAAACGCCTGCAGTTTGTGTTCCGTCCGCCTCATTATGTTTTTGAAGCAGGATCGGCTTCTTCGGCATGCCCGCTTTTTCTTCTCCGTCACGGATGGCGGTGAGGCCGCGGGCAGTGATGACGCGCACCATTTCACGACGGTAGGCTGCGGAGCTGCGCACATCGTCAATGGGATGGGCGGCTTGCACAGCGAGTTCGGCCGCCTGGGCAATATTTTTGTCGGTGAGCTTTTTCTTCGCAAGGAATTCTTCCGCATCCACGGCATGGGTGATGATGGGCGTGACCGCTCCCAGCGTGATGGATGCCGATTTGACGGTATCCTCTTTCAGTTCCAGAATGATCGCCACATTGACGAGGGAGATGGCCTGGGCGCGGCGCAATGCCAGTTTGATGAATGTCCCGCGTTGTTTCTTGGTCATCGCCTGGAAGGAAATATCCACCAGCAATTCATCGGGCTGCATCACATTCTTGCGAACGCCTGTGTAGAATTCCTTTAAAGGAATTCTACACAGGCGTTCGCAAGAATGTGATGCAGCCCGATGAATTGCTGGTGGATATTTCCTTCCAGGCGATGACCAAGAAACAACGCGGGACATTCATCAAACTGGCATTGCGCCGCGCCCAGGCCATCTCCCTCGTCAATGTGGCGATCATTCTGGAACTGAAAGAGGATACCGTCAAATCGGCATCCATCACGCTGGGAGCGGTCACGCCCATCATCACCCATGCCGTGGATGCGGAAGAATTCCTTGCGAAGAAAAAGCTCACCGACAAAAATATTGCCCAGGCGGCCGAACTCGCTGTGCAAGCCGCCCATCCCATTGACGATGTGCGCAGCTCCGCAGCCTACCGTCGTGAAATGGTGCGCGTCATCACTGCCCGCGGCCTCACCGCCATCCGTGACGGAGAAGAAAAAGCGGGCATGCCGAAGAAGCCGATCCTGCTTCAAAAACATAATGAGGCGGACGGAACACAAACTGCAGGCGTTTTCCCAAAACAAACAATCGAAACAACCATCAACGGAAAAAAATATTCCTTCAAAGATGGTTCTGAAAAAACCTTACTGCGCCTGCTCCGCGAAGAAGGCATGTTGACCGGCACAAAAGAAGGCTGCGCAGAGGGCGAATGTGGTGCATGCACTGTATTCCTGGATGGAGCCGCGGTCATGGCATGTCTTGTCCCTGCCCCGCGTGCGCATGGCGCAGAGATCGTCACTGTGGAAGGTCTCGCGAACGGCGACCAACTTCACCCTGTGCAGGCTGCCTTCATTGAGCAAGGCGCCGTCCAATGCGGATACTGCACGCCTGGCTTCCTTATGTCTGGCGCGATGCTGCTGCAGGAAAAAAACAACCCAACAAAGAATGAGATCGAACAAGCCATCACAGGCAATCTTTGCCGCTGTACTGGTTATTACAAGATCGTCAAAGCCCTTGAAGATGCAAGCAAAGTAAAAGCTTAGTAACGTTATCCCTGCAAAAAATCCATTATTTTGAGACACGTGAGAAGAGGTATTGTTTATGGGCAAATATAGAAGTTCAGCCAGACGTGTAGAAAAACCAAAAGATCAGGGTCCTCATTTCGTATGGCGCGGGCTGGGCTGTATGATGATGATCATTATCCCGGCAATATCGTACGCCGCCGCCACTCTGACCATTGATTATGGTCTGGCGCACAGCTGGTCGATCCCGTATCAACTTTTGGGCTACCCTAAATTACCGGACCTCATTTACAAATCAAATGCGCTTGTGGCGCTGTTAGCCCCCATTACCAGGATCCAAAATCTTTACGCATATTTGGGGCTGGGCATTTTATATATGATCGTAATCAGCGGCACCATATCGATCATTTATGCAGCCATCTACAGCATGCTTGGTCCTTCCCGCTGGGGACCCATGGACATGCCCCCTCCAAAATTCAAGCCAAAAAAATACACGCGCTAGGAAACCATGTCTGAAAAATCTGTTGGAAAATCGATTCCGCGCGTGGATGCGCACGCCAAAGTTACCGGGGAAACTCTCTACTCCGGTGACCTGACCATGCAAGGCATGCTGCACATGAAGATCCTCATGGCAGAACGTCCGCATGCGCGGGTAAAAAATGTTCACGTCGAAAAAGCCATGTCTGCCCCGGGGGTGGTTGCTGTGTACACGGCAAAAGATGTTCCTGTCAATGAGTACGGGCTGCAAATCCCAGACCAGCCTGTCTTGTGCGGGCCGGGCGCAAAAAAGCCACACACGGATATTGTCCGCTTTGTGGGAGATCAGGTTGCGGTGGTGGTCGCCAACACGGAAGCGGAAGCGGCCGCAGCGGTTAAATTGATCGAAGTGGATTACGAAGACCTGCCGGTCCTTTCTGACCCGAAAGCTGCCATGCGCGCCGATGCGCCGATCCTTCACCCGGATCGCGGCGACACGAATGAATGTGTCCATTACAAGATCCGCAAAGGAGATGTGGACGCAGCCTTCGCCAAAGCCGATGTCATCGTGGAAGGTGAGTATCACACCCCTGTTCAGGAACATGCCTACTTGCAACCCGAAGCAGGTCTCGCTTACATCGACAGTGAAGGTCTGCTTACAGTAGAAGCAGCCGGCCAATGGACTCACGCGGACCGCGAAACCATCGCTCACGCGCTGGACCTTCCCAATGAAATGGTACGTGTCATTTACCCTGCCATCGGCGGCGCATTTGGTGGACGGGAAGACCTGTCTGTGCAGATCGTGCTGGCATTGGCAGCATGGAAACTGCAAAGACCCGTCAAGATCATCTGGTCGCGCCGCGAATCGATGATCGGACATGGCAAACGCCATGAAGCATATCTCACCGCCAAATGGGGCGCCACCAAAGACGGCAAACTCGTCGCAGCAGAAACAATTTTGATCGGCGATGGAGGCGCGTACATGTACACCACCAACAAGGTGTTGGGCAACGCTGCCATCACCTCCACGGGGCCATACTTCATCCCGAATGTCAAAGTGGATGTGTATGGTGTGTACACGAACAATGTCCCCGGCGCAGCCTATCGCGGGTTTGGCGCGCCGCAATCTTTATTCATGGCCGAATCGCAAATGAATAAACTTGCCGAAAAGCTCGGCATGGACCCTGTTGAATTCCGCCTGATCAATGCGCTGCGCGACGGCGACACATTGGGCGTCGGCACACCTGCCCCCAACCCCGTCAGTATTGTGGAATGTATAGAGGCTGCACGAGATAAATTCGGCTGGAAGAAAAAGAAGAGCAGCCCAGCCAAGACGAAAAAGGAAAAGAAATCATCAGTCGTCCGCGGGCGTGGTTTTGCGGCAGGCTTCAAGAACGTAGGTTTCTCGTTTGGCTATCAGGAACATTGCTGGGCCAAGGTTGAAATTCACGGCAGTGGAAAAATGGAGCGTGTTGTTCTGCATCACGCTGGCGCCGAGGTGGGACAAGGCACACACACTGTAATGATTCAAATGGCTGCGCATGTTCTGGGAGTTCCCGAAAGCAAAGTGGAAATCCGCACTTCGGATACCGCCACGCAGGGGAATCCTGGCTCGGCTTCCGCTTCACGCCTGACCTTTATGGCTGGCAATGCCATCAAGGGAGCTGCCGAATCCGCTTTGGCAAAATGGAAAGCAGAAGAACGACCTGCCATTGCTGAGTTCAAATATCTTGCGCCGCGCACAACTCCTTTCAATAAAGAGACAGGATATTCCACGCCAAACTTCCAATATGCGTATGTGGCGCAAGCCGCCGAAGTGGAAATAGACACGGACACGGGGCATCTGCGAGTCGTCCGCATTACCTCCGCAGATGACGTCGGCAAGGCCATTAATCCTGAATTGGTGGTCGGCCAGATTGAAGGCGCGGTCGTGCAAGCGCACGGATATTCCGTTTTGGAGGAGTTTAAGTCCAAAGACGGTAAAGTGACGACTGACCAATTCAGCACCTATCTCATCCCCACCATTTTGGATATTCCTGACAAAGTCGAATCCGTCATTGTGGAAGTCCCTGACCCGAACGGTCCGTGGGGAGCACGAGGCATGGGCGAACTTCCATTCCTGCCTGTAGCTCCCGCCATCGCCGCCGCCATCCATGACGCCACCGGAGTTTGGATGAGCGAATTCCCATTTACACCTGAGCGCATCTTGAAGGCGCTGGGGAAAATATAATCACATCGTCGGGGCGCGGATGCCGTGCCCCGACGGACAAAAATGTCCTTCCCCTTTTTTGATGAAACCAGAGAATTAAATGAAAGTACCCGCAAGGGTATAGCGGGGTCATTCGTCACGCTTGCGGATGGCGTCACTCACTATGAGCTGGGCGGTCCAGAGGATGGAAAGCCTGTCGTGCTGGTGCATGGATTCTCCGTGCCTTACTTTATCTTCGACCCGTTGTTCGAATTTCTGACAAGATCAGGGTTTCGAGTTTTGAGATATGATCAATTCGGGCGAGGCTATTCGGATAAGCCAAATACACGCTATGATATTCATTTCTTTGTGAAGCAACTCAAAGACCTGATGGATGCACTCGGCATGAACGGCATCACCCTGCTGGGACTCTCCATGGGCGGTCCAGTGACCACCTCCTTCATCGCAGCCCATCCGCGGTACGTCCGCAAGCATGTGTTGATCGATCCTTCGGGCGTAAAAGGCGTAAATCTGACAACGCCATTGAAAATAATAAGGCTGCCTATGATTGGCGAATTGCTGGCTGCCCTATTTGGCAACAAGAACATGATCAAGGGTATAGCCTCCGATGTTTTCGACCCCGCATTGGTGGCGGTCTTTCAGGAAAAATACAAAAAACAAATGGAATTCAAGGGTTTCAAGCAAGCTCTTCTCTCTACCATGCGAAACGGCATGTTAGAGTCATTTTTCGAGGTGTACAAAAAAGTCGGTGCTTTGAAAAAGCCAACGTTGATCTTCTGGGGCATGAATGATGAGACCACACCCTTTGAATATCATACAACCCTTCTGCAAGCCCTGCCCCACGCGGAGTTTCACCCGATCGAAAATTGTGGACACATCCCGCATTACGAAAAGCCTGAGATATTCAACCCGATCCTATTGGAGTTTATATTAAAATGAACACAAAAGATATTCAACTGCTTTATAAATACAACGCATGGGCAAATGCCAAAATCCTGAACGCAGCCGCCAACGTATCGCAGGAACAATTCACTGCGTCAGCCGATCATCCACACAACAACCTGCGCCATGCATTGACTCACACCCTCTTTGCCGAATGGCTCTGGCGCAACCGCTGGATGGGACAATCAAAGCCGACTCCTTTTCTCTCCGAAGATTTCCCAACCTTCGATGCCCTCCGTTCACGCTGGAGCGAAGAGGACAAAGCGCTGAATGAATTTATCGCTTCACTCAGCGATGAAAAATTGACTTCAATCTTTCAATATACTACCACTACAGGAAAGGCGTACGAAGACATTCTATGGCAGGCAATGGCGCACGTGGTCAACCACGGCACGCAGCACAGAAGCGAAGCCGCCGCCATCCTGACAGAACTCGGGCACTCTCCCGGAGATATCGACTTGATCGTATTTTTACGCGAACAACCCCATGTATAACAAACTCAAAAACCTTACCTACCGCAACCGACACAGCATTGCTGTATTTTTCCTGCTCAACGTCGCCTGCCTGACTTGTATCTTTCTCGTGGCAGCAAGAGTAGCCTATACTGACACAACACGCCACACGGGTCTGATCTGGAATCTCTTCCTTGCGTGGATCCCCTTTATTCTGGCGTACATCGCTCATTCCATTTCATGGAGGCGGAACTGGGTCTATCTTGTCATTCCCATCATCGCAGCCCTCTGGCTGTTATTCTTCCCCAATGCTCCCTACATGCTCACAGACCTGCAAGACCTTGCACGCTCTGGCGGCGTAGGCGCTCCGCTTTGGTATGACGTGATCATCGTGGTCTGGTGTTCATGGACGGGAATGCTGCTCGGTGTGATCTCCCTCTACTTAATTCAAGATATTATCTTGCGGAACTTTGGGCGCTGGGCTGGCTGGCTCTTCGTCATCGGTATCTCCGGCTTAAGCAGTTTCGGCATTTACATCGGGCGTTTTGTGCGCCTCAACTCATGGGATATTTTGCAGAACCCCGCGGAAACTACCATGGAAATCCTCGGCCTCGTCATTGACCCGAGCATGCGGCTCGCTGCGTTCACGGTTTTGTACACTTTCTTCTTTCTGTTCGTGTTCGTGCTGCTGTATTCGTTCAGTCACATGCTGCAGGAGCAAACCCTCCGTGCGCAGAGTACCCCTGAGCAGCTTGCCAGCACGCAGCCGACTCAGGTTAATCCACACCCGTAAGGGGTATTTCATAACAATTGCGAGTCTTTGCAAGTGGAAACCGATACAATGGTGTAAATATTTTGGAGGTCAGCTTGTTTCAAACGATATACACCAAACTACAACCTTTCAAATTTCGACTGACGGTCTTCGGGCTGTTGTGCGGCTCCAGCCTGCTTTCCGTGGTGCTGTTCCGCGTCCGCACCATTTTGAGCGGCTCTGATGATTACACCTTTCTGGTCTGGAATCTGTTCCTCGCGTGGATCCCGCTTGGGATGGCGTATGCAGCTTCCAGCTTCGCAAAGAAGCGCAGATATCTTTTCATCACCATGCCGCTGGCGGTCATCCCCTGGTTGTTATTTTTCCCCAACTCTCCCTATATCCTCACAGACTTGCAACACCTGAGTCACCTGCGCCCGAACATTCCCGTGTGGTTCGACATGCTGCTCATCAATTGGTTCGCATGGACGGGCATTCTGCTTGGCGTATTCTCGCTTTTCCTGATGCAAGATATTGTCCGAAATGCCTTCGGACGAATCGCGGGCTGGTTGTTCGTGATCACGGTAGGCTTACTCAGCGGACTTGGCATTTACATTGGCCGCTTCCTGCGCTGGAACTCATGGGACATCCTATTTCATCCGCTTGAGCGCCTGCGTGATTTTCTTTATTACGCCACCCACCCGAGTTTGCAATCGATCATCTTCATCAGTGTATTCTCGAGTTTCTTTATTTTCATTTACATCACTCTGTACGCGTTCGGGCTTTTGTTTCAAGAACAAACACATCACGTTCCACAGGAAATCAAATGAACCCACTCATCCTAATTCGCGGCGGCGGCGACCTTGCCAGCGGAGTCATCCTTCGGCTGCATCGAGTCGGCTTTCAACTTGCAATTCTCGAACTCGGCAAACCTCTCGCGGTGCGCCGCAGCGTTTGCTTTTCAGAAGCGGTGTATGCGGGAGAGCAAACGGTTGAAGGTGTCACCGCGCGCCTCGTTTCCGCCGATCAGTTTCAGGTCACGTTGGAGGCGGGAGAAATTCCCGTTTTGATTGATCCGAACGCGAACATCCTGCGCAATCAATTTATGACGAATCCGCGCCACACATTTGTAGTAGATGCGAGACTTTTGAAGCGTGAACCTGAAACGTTAGGCGAGGATGTTCCGCTTCATATCGGGCTCGGGCCTGGGTTCCGCGCAGGAGAAAATTGCCACGCTGTGATAGAAACCCGCCGCAGCCATACCCTTGGCAGAGTCCTGTGGAGCGGAGAGACTCAACCCGACAGCGGTCAGCCTGATGGCGACACGCGCCGTGTGCTGCGCGCGCCAGACTCAGGGACCCTGCTCCCCGTCGCAGAGATCGGCGACCATGTCAAAGAAGGCCAGCTCATTGCGGAGATCCAAAACGCGGCAGGCAATCGGTCAAAAGTCGTCAGTCCATTTGACGGACTTCTGCGCGGATTAATTCACCCGCGTGTGGAGATCACTGAAGGCATGAAGATCGGCGACGTGGACTCGCGCAATGACCCGTCCACGATCAAGCTGGTTTCGGACAAGGCGCTCTCGGTCGGCGGCGGCGTTTTGGAAGCGGTGCTGATAAAATTGAACGAGATCAATAATTCAGTAAGCCTATAAAGTTCATGATGATAAAAAAGCCGAAGGCGGTTTAGCGCTCCTGCGGCTTTTTTAAGTCTTTCTACCTTATGGAATCGGTGTTCCCACCGCATTGACCGTCACGGAAGTGACGAGGATGGTATTGCAGCCTTCATCCATCCAAAAGCCAAGATATTTTCCCGTTGAATCATATCGGTCGATCTTGAAAATTTCCCGTCCACTGATGCTGACGTTATCCCATTTCCCGATCTGTTTCAACTGATCGAATATTTCCACGGTTGCGGGAAAGACGTGCAGGAGGTTGATCGTCCCATTTGGCTTTATTTCATCCCAGTGATAAAAAAACTTATGCGCGACTACGCTCACATCCACTGAACCCTGCGAGACAAAATCTCCCGTTGTGATAAGAATATCATGAGACATGAACGGCGCCGTCGAGTCGTACCAAAGCGAGGTGTGGCGCACAACGCCTGTAAATATTGTATCGACTGGGAATTCAAAAGTCACATCCCACGTGTCGCCATCGAGCATGGAAATATGTTTGTAATCGAGGGATATGGTTAGATCGTCAAAGGGTGGTTTGCCTGAGGCATCAATGCCGCAGGAAGAAATGAAAACTACACAACAGAAGAAAAAGAACGAAACCCTATACTTCGATCTCAACATTCTGTCCCAACTCCAGCCAGTGGAGTTTATTATTCAACCCTGCGGCGGTAAATTCTTTTTCGATTACAGACTTCCCCTCGCGAAAATGTTTCCAGCCTTCGTAATGAATGGGAATGATCGTACGCGGATTTAACTTCTGCGCCGCCTTCACACCGTCCTTCGCGTCCATCGTAAAGCGGATCGGGCCTGTAATCGGGAAGCTGGCTCTGCCGAGATGGAAAATTCCCACGCTGACAGCGAAGCGCTCCGCGATTTCGTCAATGCCGTGGTAATAGATCGTGTCGCCTGTGATGTAGAGCGCGCCGTTCTGCTGTCCTTCCCATTCGAGCATGAAGCCGATGGTCTGCCCCGCAAACGGGCGGACGATCAACGGGCCATGCTGGGCGGGAGTGGCAGTCACTTTTACTTTGGTATCGCCTGATTCCAAGATTGTGCTTTGCCAGTTCGCCAGTCCTTCGGCATTGCCGCGCAGGCGCCGTTCGCCTGAGGTTGTTGTCAACACACGTTTGACGCTGGGTAAAAAAGCGCGGCCTGCTTTATCAAGATTGTCTTCATGATGGTCATGACTCAACAACACGGCATCAATGCGACCCAGTGACTCTGTCGAAACGGGAAAATTTGTCAGCTTCGTCGAGCCAGTGCCCCAGCCGAAGGAATATTTCCCGCCAGCAGAATCAAACACGGGGTCGGTTAAGAGGCGCAGGTTCCCGATCTCCAAAAGCATGGTCGCGGTGCTGAAGTGAGTCAGGTTGAAGTTCATTGCTATTTCCTTCGCAAATTCCTGAGGATGGTGCTGCCATCGTTAAAGCCGAGCGGGAGAAAAACTTGCAGGGTGTAAACAAATAAATTTTCAAACAGGGCAAACATGCCGATCCAAAACCAATTGCCGGGCCATAGTGGGAGAAGCAGAAAAAATAAAATGGACAGCAAGCCATTTGCAATCGGCCCGCCCAACGCGCGGCGGATGTGAATGGACGATGGCAGGGTCGGCTCATCTTTTGGATAAAGAGTGGCTGCAAGGACAGCCAATACGCCAAACTTAATGCCTATCATCGGGTAACCAGTCCGTTTGGCGGCGAAGGCGTGACCAAGACTATGGATCAACTCAAATATCCAATGCAGAAGTGTGGCTACAAATCCCAAAAGCACGGATTCGCCAAATGCGAGGTCAAATACATAATGAGCGATTGCAGAGAAGCCGATCCACAAAGCCAAAGTCCCAACGAACCCCAGCGGCAGGGCGCTGATTTGCAGGCCGAATATTTTTCCAAAATGGACAGGCTTCATTCTCACATCCCAAGTAATTTCATTTCATGCTTAAGAGTCTCAGTGAGTCCCACTTTCAACGGGCGCGGATCATACCCAAGGTCGCGTTTGGCTTTGGCATTGGTTCCAATATAAGTGACACCAGCAATGATGCGTAGCCCCTCCCCAGTGTAGCTTTCAGGGACGGGGATAAATTTATCAAGGACACTCATCATCGCAGACATGGCGCGGATCATCCCTGCGGGTACAGCCATCGGCAGACGCACGCCTGTGATCTCTTTCGCGACCTCAAGGCCGTTAACCAACGTGTAAGTAGGGCCGCAGATATTGTAGTTCTCGCCGGCTTTTCCTTTTTGCATGGCGAGCCAATGCGCATGAGCGATATCATCCACGTGCGCCCAGGAGAATGCAGTTTTTTGAGGGATGACTGGCAATTGTTTTTTTTAGATACTGAATCAAAGTTGTGCGGACGCTGCTCGTATCGCCGGGGCCATACACAAGCCCGGGCTGGACAATGACAAGCGGCAAACCATCCTTGATCATTTTTACGGCAATATCGTGCGCCTCGGCTTTGGTTGCATCGTAAACGCTAATATGTTTTCCGGTAAAGTGATAACTCTCGTCAGCCTCCACACCATGCGTATCCGAGTTGACCGCGAGCGTACTGGTGCACACACCCTTCGGGATCTTCAATTCCTTCATCAGCTCCAGCACATTGCGTGTGCCTTCCACATTGATGGCATATGCCTGACTCTTATCCCGCACGCCGACTTTATACCAGCCTGCGACGTGGAAGACTCCGTCCACGCCTGTCATCGGCTTGCGCATGGATTCTTTTTCGGTCACATCGCCCTGATGCAGGGTCACTCCCAATTGAGCAAGATCCTGCGCTTTGGCAGGGTTGCGCACAACGGCGATCACTTCATGCCCAGCTTCCCGTAATTGACGGACCAGCCGTCCGCCGATAAAACCTGTTGCGCCAGTGATAAAGTATTTCATAGTATTTTCCTTTAGCTTCTTTTCAAGAATTCCCGAATGGCTATGGCAGCCGCGGCGCCTTCACCAACCGCAGAAGCCACCTGTTTGACGCTATCATGCCTTACATCACCAGCGGCGAAAACACCAGAGGCACTGGTTTCAAACGCGACACGCTCCACTTCCCTTGCCGATGAATGCGCATGTGTAAGGTCGTGCCCAGTAAGTATAAAACCATACCTATCCAATTGCAGGTAGTCTTTGGCAAACTCAGTATTCGGTTTTTGACCAATAAAGACAAAAGCCGCTTCCGGTTCGATCTGGCCTTTTTCATTGGTAACCGTGTCGTGAAAGTTGATGCGCTTTAATTTAGAATTTTCCCCTTCAAAGGAATCAATTGCCACATTGAATTTGACCTTCACCCTTGAGGTAGGCTGATTAATATTATCAATGGCGACCTGGCTGGCAGTCAGCTTGTCACCGCGAACCAAAAGAGTGACCTGCTCTGCAAAGTTGGTGAGATGCAGCCCTTCTTCGCAAGCGGAGTTCCCGCCGCCAATGACGACAATATTTTTAGCGTCCTTATAAAACGGTCCGTCACAGGTGGCGCAAAAGTGAATCCCTGCGCCGATGAAATCATCTTCGCCAGGAACATCCAGCCTGCGGTAGGACGCGCCCGATGCGATCAATACAGCACGGGCATGATAATGCTTTCCGTCGGAAGTGTAAACTTCATTGTAGCCATCGTCCGATGCGAGTTTTTCAACATCCTGCGCCTGTAAAATTTCCACGCCAAAGCGTTTGGCCTGCTGAGTGATACGCTCCGCGAATTCCTGCCCGCTGATGCCTTCAGGAAAACCAGGAAAATTATCCAATCCAACGGTAATGCCAGCCTGTCCACCCAACCCCGAGCGCTCGATCAGCAATGTGTCAGCGCCTTCTCTTGAGGCGTAGATGGAAGCGGTCAACCCCGCTGGCCCGCCTCCGATAATGATCAGGTCATAATAGGTCTTTTTTGCTTCTGTCTTTAAGTTAAGCTTCTTCGCCAACTCAGCATTGGAGGGTTCCACTAAAGATGAGCCGTCTTCAAATACAATGGTTGGGATGATGCGTTTGCCGCCATTCTTGGTGATGACAAACGCCTCGCCTTCCTTATCCTCCTCAATATCCACCCAGTTAAATGGGATAAAGTTCTCACCTAAAAACTTTTTCGAGCGGCGGCAATCAGGGCACCAATACGCGCCGTAAACAGTAAGTTTCGCTTCCATAATTTCTCCTTTAGACAGTGTATATACCCAGCTATACAACGAACTCATCAGTTGACGGGGTAGGAGTTTCTTTTATTACACATTCCGCAGGTGTACTATGGATTTCAAGGCGTACCGATCATGCCAAGATGGGTATGCTGAAACGAATCTGTGTGCTTCAAGCCGTAGCCCATCACCCGATCCATGCTGGAGTGACCGAAGAGAATCAGCCCTGCCAATTGGATGGGCTGGCTCACGAAAACAATTCCCAGAACGAAAATGCCCAGTCCCAGAGCTTTGTGGTGGACGAAGTTATACGTCCACGCGCCGATTCGCGGATTGACGAGATAGCCAAGCATACTGAGATCAGGCGTGAATAAAAGTACAGGGTACAACCACCAGGCAAAATCCAGCCTGGCAAAAAAGAAAATGCTGAAGGCGAACATAAAGAGTTCTTCGAGTTTGAGTAATTTTTTCATGGTTTCCTCTAAAGTGCCGCACACCTGCCTTGGCAGGCGGTGCAAGGGGGATTTATCTTGCAAATTGTTATTGCTACAACGTGCCAGCAACATGAATGTTGCAGTACTTTTGTTTATCCGATCACCTGATCCAACCGCCTGTCATAACTTCCGATTTTTTCGCACCACTCCTTTAGTGTAGTAGTCGGTGCGCTGAGCAAGCGATTGGCTTCCTCGGGCGAACCATCTTCACCCCAATTTTCATAATGCGTCATCAATAATGCCGTGCTTTTCCATTCGGTGTTGAAAGACAATACCCCAAGCACGGACAACATCTTTGTGGAAATAGCCGAAACCTTCAAGTGAGGCGCAGCAATGCTTGTATAGATTTTCATTGCCTCGCCCATTGTATATGCTTCGGGGCCAAACACATAAAGTTCTTTGTTGAGTGTTTCATCTGTCTGATAACTCTTGGAGACCATGCGCGCATAATCATCCACGGCGATCCAGTGCAGCGGGTGGATCTGATTTCCAATCAGCGAAATGCTTTTGCCTTGGACGAAGAGCGGTAATGTCTCCATGAACCACGAAGCGCGGAAAATGGTGTACGGCACGCCACTGGACCTGAGTGCCGCTTCGCCTTTAAGCTTTGACCTGCTCTCTGGCGTGTCAGCCTTTTCCTCGCCGATGGCATATGCTGAAAGAATCGTCACGCGCCCGACGCCCAGTTCTTTTGCAGCATTGGCAATATCGCGCGTGGCAAGATGATCCATACGCTCATAGTCCGTTTCACTGGGGCCTCCCTTCAGGCTGATGTGGACTCCGTCTGCGCCTTTTAGTGCTTCGCGTAAAGCCGCCGCGTTGTCCACATCCCCTTTAATAATTTCATAGCCAGTACCTAAAAGTTTTTGCGCCTTTTCAGGGTTACGCGCCAGCAAGCGGACATTGAATCCGTCTGCTTTGAGCTGTTGCGCCACAGGCTTGCCAAGCATACCCGTCCCGCCGATGATGAGAATTGTCTTATTATTCATTTTGTTTTCTGCTCATCAAAATCATGGATGTGATGATGACGACATCCTGCGCGAAGTGGATTGCCCACGCGATGAGAAGCCCCTGCGTTTCGACGAGGCTCATCGCCAGCAGCCAGCCGAGGAATCCCGCCATCAACGCGCCGACTATGCCGCTCGGCATTCCGAAGTAATGGGGCAAACCAAATACCACGCCAGAGATCAAGACGATGACCGCGACGGAGAAAACTCCATACAATGGGGAGACGATTCCGATTCTGAAAATCGCTTCTTCAGAAAATGCATTCACCATCGAAAATGGAATAGACCAGAGCAGGCTGAACAAAAAGTAGCGATAGTCCACACCTGCTTTTTTCAATTGGAAGAACATGAAGATGGCTGTACCGAGGGTGATGAATAGGCCAATACTTGTTGCGATTTCCAGCCAGATCTCATTGCCTGTAACACCAAGCCATACAATTTTGCTGATATGTGCGTTGACATCACCTATACGGAAGAAATGTCCGAAGTTTTCAGGATTGAGAAAATAGACGAAGAGCAGAACAACGGCGGCCAGAACCAATTGCAGGGATTGAAACTTGATCTGTGTATTCACCACAGGGTTGGAATGAAACACAGTCTTGATTTTGGCGGTGACAGGTCGAAGGGCAAAAATGCCTGCGGCAGCAAGACCAATTATCAGGGCGGTGAGAAGCGGCGTCATAGAAACCTCCATTTTTATTTTTTCTTTTTATTCTTTCGGCAATTCCATTTTTGGTAATTTATGAATGCGCGGCAGCGTTTTTTTCAGCCACGCGATTTCATTCTCGTAATAGTCCGTGCCGTAATCCAAAGTTAATTGCCAAAGCTCACGCAGGCGTTTGATACCGATGTTTTTATAATTTTCATCAATGTTTGCCTGCGCCACTTCGCATTGCTTCAAGTATTCTTGAATTGCCTCAATTCGTTTTTCAAATAAAGTCACAATGTCTTCGTTCGTAATTCCATGCGCAAAGAAGACTTGGATGAGCCATGCTTCACGCGTAATCTCCAAAGGAAGCGGAGTGGATACCCAGCGGCGCAACTCGCCTCTGCCTTTATCTGTAATCTGATACTGTTTTCTGTTAGGTTTTCCATCCTGCTGAATGACCTCCGATTCCACGAGGTCTTCTTTTTCCAGATTTTCCAATGCCTTATAAATATGGCTCTGCGTGGCGGACCAAAAATGTGTGATGGATTGATCAAAATATTTTTTCAAGTCATAGCCAGACATGGGCTGGTATTCAAGAAAACCGAGGATGGCATGTGAGAGGGGCATTTGTTTCTCCTTGTATTAATTCTTGAGCCAGTCGCTCATGGTCATGGATGGCGCGCCGAGAATGGCTTCCACCCCGTTGGGCTGGCTGACCTTGGGTGACTTTTCAAAGTACGCCATCATCTGAACGAAGTCTTTCATGCTGGTGCTTTTCATCATTGCTGCCAGCATTTTTCCGAACCAGATCGGCATGGACGCGGCTTTAACACCAGGGTAGTGGGCGTCGCAATATTGCTGGAGTGCGTCAGCCATCAGCATGGATTGCGGTCCATTGAGAACAAAGGTCTTGTTCGCGGCGGCTTCAGCCTGGTGCGCTTTTGAAACAGCGCGGGCAAAATCTGCGAGCGAGAGGAAGTAATAAGACTGGGTCTGTTTACCAAACACGGTGGCGCGGCCATCGTTGACGAATAAGGCGAGCGCGTCCATGAACCAGCTGGGGCGGAGGATGGTGTATTCCACGCCGCTGCTCTTCAGTACATCTTCCGCCTTGAGCTTCTCATCGATCATGGCGTAGCCGCGATTTTCGGGGTTGGCCGTTGTGCCTGAGATGTAGCTAATGCGGACATTTTTGCGTCCCTGTTTGACGAGGATTTCGGACACATACCGCACCACTTGAGTCTCAGACTGCCACGGCACGCTGATGTTGACTCCGCTCACATTCGCGAGCGCTTTTTCAAGGGTGGCTTTATCTTCAAAACTGCCAGTGATGATCTCAGCTTTGTCGCCGAGTAATTGGCGGGCCTTGTCTGTATTGCGAACCAGCGCGCGGACGGCGAACCCATCCGCCAGAAGTTGTTTTGCTACGGGTGCGCCGACAAATCCTGCCGCGCCGATGACGAGAATTTTCTTTTCCATTTTATTTTCTCCTGTTATTGGAATAATTTCGGGAACAACAAACCAGAGCGTTTCTTGTACTCTGTGAATTGTGAGTGACGGGATAATGACTTGTCTTTTGAAAGCATATTCTTCACGAAGAAACTGAAGACCCATCCGCTGAGAACGAGGAACGGCAGCCAATGCAGGGACATGATGGCATAAGCCGAGTAGATCATGATCTCGCCGAGATAGTTCGGGTTGCGGGTGTATTTGAACAGGCCGTCTTCGATCAGTCCCTTTTTGTTTTGCAGGGTGTAAAACTTCTGCGCGTCGCTGACGTAGTGCAGGAAAATGCCGAAGATGTACAGAACAAGCACGAGTGCGGTCAGAGGCGGAGTCAACGTCACGTGGCGGCTGATGAGCAGATAAGGCGCGAGGTAGTACCCTGTCAATGGGAGGAAGATAAAGATAAATCCAACAACGGGATGGACTTTTTCTTCGAAGCGTTTATCGGCATAGAGCGCGTCTTTGATGAGCCAGAGGATGCTGTATGAGCCGTGAATGGCGAGGTAGATGAAGGCTTCGGTGCTCCAGTTGTTGAAGATGAACATCAGGCCGAGGACAACGGGGGTGACGAACGCTTTGTGAATATTGATGAAGGCTGCGACTTTCATGTGAGGTTCCTTTCTGTTTTATATATCTATGTAGGTATATTACTTGATAGAGTTATGACTGTCAAGAGTTAAAATAAAAAATCCCCCGAAAGTCCGGGGGATTTGAGGAAGTTGGGTAATCTATTATTCTTTGGAGGAAAGTATTGGTGGAACCGAAGGCTGTAATTCCCAGCCACGCCACCCCTTCCGAAAGAAGAACATAAGCGCGGCGCCTGTGATCAAACAAATGGAATTGATCAGGATTGCCGTTTGCGTACCGAGGTGTTCAGCACTGTAGCCAATCGCAATGGATGAAATTGGTTGCAACCCAAACGTGAGCATAGTGAAAAGGCTGATGATACGCGCACGCATATTACCCGGCGCCATCAGTTGCAGTACCCCCAGACCAGTCGTTAGCACAAGTGGAGCACCAAGGCTGATAAAGAAAATCGCCGCCATGGATAACGCCAGCCACGTTGAAGTGGACAACAAAAGGAAGAAGGTGCCCATCCAGGCTGCAGCGACAGTGACGATCAATCCAATGCGTTTGGCGGCCTGTGATAATGGCAACAGGAACAGAACGGATACCAACGCCCCCGCTCCCGAAGCGCCAAACAAGAGACCGTAGGTTTGCGAATCGCCATGCAAAACATTATCCGCAACGGAGGGCAGGATATTGAAAATGGAAAGCCCAAAGAAGGTAACCAATCCTGCGAAGATCATCAAGTCCACCATGCGCGGCTGGGAGCGGATAAAGTCTACAGTCTCGCGGAATTGACCACGCGCTCCATTGTGCGGATGACTTGCCTGCTGGGAGCGGACGGAAAAAATACTAACCAAGACGACAAAGAAGCTGGCTCCATTGATCCAAAACGAAGCGGCAGATCCGAACACTTTTAACAAGACGCCTGCAATGGCTGGCCCCAACATCCGAGCAACCTGCAAACCCATAATGTTCAGCGTGACAGCTTGACGGACTTGCCCCATGCCAGAGAGGTCCCCAATGAAAGCTTGTTGCGCGGGAAAATCCAATGCAGCTACGTTGCCAAGAATGAAAGAGAAGAGGTAAATATGCCAAACCTGAACCTGATCTGTTTGGATGAGAAAGGCCAGTGTAAAAGCCAGGAGCATGGCAATGCTTTGAGTGGCAAGCAGAATAAAGCGGCGGTTGAAGCGGTCCGCGATCCCGCCAGCCCAGGGCGCAAGAAGAAACAAAGGCAGCGTGTTCAACATCACCACAATACCCAGTGAGCTTTCAGATTTGGTCAATTCCCAAACCACCCAACTCTGGGCTGTGGATTGAATCCATGTACCAAGCAGGGAAATGGCTTGCCCACCAAGGTAGATACGTAAATTACGGTTTTTGAGCGGCGCGAAGCTTTTTGTGTAGGTTTTCAACAGAGACGGACGTTCAATTAGATCAGACAAGTTTGAGATTTCCTTTACAGAATGTTTTATTTCGGACGGAAAGTTTAGAGGCTTTCTTACGTACCTGCCCAAACGGCTATCTTGCCATGATGGCGTTTTTCCAAGTATCCTTGTGCATCCATTATTTTGGGTATCCAGAAGCAGATTTTCTGGAAACCCCGCAAGTAGAACTTGCAGAATCCATTATTTAGGAAAGGTGAATTATGAGCAAAGGACGTTTAGAAGCGTTTAGCGATGGGGTTTTGGCGATCATTATCACGATTATGGTACTAGAGTTGAAAGTACCGCATGGCACGGGAATTGCCCACCTCAAACCTTTAATCCCCGTTTTTGCGAGCTATCTACTGAGCTTTGTGTTTATCGGTATTTACTGGAATAACCATCACCATTTGTTTCAGTTCGTACATAAAGTAAATGGCAATGTGCTCTGGGCAAATATGCATCTGTTATTCTGGCTTTCGCTCATTCCCTTTTCCACAAGCTGGATGGGCGAAAACGAATTTACAGCGTGGCCGGTCGCCACTTACGGGATCATTTTATGGGTGGCCGGGTTGGCTTATTATATTCTGGTGCGGATTCTGCTTGCCATCCACCCCGAGGATTCACCGCTCGCCATCGCCATCGGGAAAGATGTAAAAGGTATGGTTTCACTGGCATTGTACACACTCGCCATTCCATTGGCTTTTATCTCGCCTGTGGCTTCGTCGGTACTTTACGTTATCGTTGCTGCGATCTGGTTTATCCCAGACCGCAGGCTGGAGAATTTAGCGAAATAAAAATTCAATGCCGATAAAAAAACATCCTACAGAGCGGGCTTGGCTCCTGCGATCATTTGGCCAGCATTTCCCTGTCAAAGATCGCAGGGCTGGTGTATTGCCTTTCTTCCAATAAGACTCGGGCGCGCTGAACATCCTTCAGAATGTGATGGATGTCAGAATAATCCGAATCACAAAGCAGAACCCCCAAATTGATTCGCAGCCCCAACCCCTGATCGTTCTCCTCAATAAATTTCTTCATGCCATCTCTTACACGGCCTGCAATCCGCAGCGGCGCTTCGGGGTTGGGAATCTCTTCAATCAAAGTAATGAACATTCCATCTGTCGGCGACCAGGCCATGGTGTCTGTCGGTCGAAGGGAGATCTTGAACTGATCCGCCAGCTTGCGATAGAACTTATTAACCTTTGGTGCTAGTTGAGTCATGGGGTATCCTCAGAGGTGCTCAAACCTAACGAGGAGACACCCCATGACTACAGACGACATTATCCTACATATTTTCTATCATGTTGCGACATCT
>Ga0172373_10001565_pt1 | contig 37068 bp, 25 predicted proteins | sample Lak10m_2_FD_114546 | JGI IMG/M metagenome (GOLD analysis project Ga0172373, IMG submission 114546) | Freshwater microbial communities from Kabuno Bay, South-Kivu, Congo - kab_092012_10m | ecosystem: Environmental > Aquatic > Freshwater > Lake | place: Democratic Republic of the Congo... | reverse complement strand
TGGGGGTAGTTCTGAGGATATGGGGTGGTTCTCAGAACCGGGGGTGGTTCTCAAAACCTCCGGGAGTTCCCAGAACTGGGGGTAGTTCTGAGGATATGGGGTGGTTCTCAGAACCGGGGGTGGTTCTCAAAACCTCCGGGAGTTCCCAGAACTGGGGGTAGTTCTGAGAACAGAGGGGGGTTCTCAAAACCTTAACACCCCCGGTCTGCGTAAGGTTCGGGGGAGAGGCGGATCGGATTCGTGCGCAGGGGTCACATGTTGCGTCGGTATTGGCCACCGACGTCGTAGAGGGTGCGGGTGATCTGTCCGAGGGAGCAGCATTTGACCGTCTCCATGAGTTCGGCGAAGACGTTACCGTTGTCGAGGGCTGTCTGGCGGAGTCGTTGGAGCGCCATGTCGGCCTGGGGGGTGTGGCGGGCGTGGAAGGCGTGGAGGTTGTCGATCTGGCGGTTTTTCTCGGTGTCGGAGCTGCGGATGACTTCGCCGGGCAGGGTGGTGGGGCTGCCGTTCTTACCGAGGAAGGTGTTGACGCCGACGATGGGTATCTGGCCGGTGTGTTTGAGGTGTTCGTAGTGGAGGCTTTCCTCCTGTATGCGGTTGCGTTGGTACATGCGTTCCATGGCGCCGAGGACGCCGCCGCGTTCGGTGAGGCGGTGGAATTCGGAGAGGACGGCCTGTTCGACGAGGTCGGTGAGTTCTTCGATGAGGAAGGAGCCCTGGTTGGGGTTTTCGTTGCGGGCGGTGCCGAGTTCGCGGTTGATGATGAGTTGGATGGCCATGGCGCGGCGGACGCTCTCTTCGGTGGGGGTGGTGATGGCTTCGTCGTAGGCGTTGGTATGGAGGGAGTTGCAGTTGTCGTAGATGGCATAGAGGGCCTGGAGGGTGGTACGGATGTCGTTGAAGTCGATCTCCTGGGCGTGGAGGCTGCGTCCGGAGGTCTGTATGTGGTATTTGAGCATCTGGCTGCGGGGGGAGGCGCCGTAGCGGAGCCGCATGGCCTTGGCCCAGATGCGTCGGGCGACGCGTCCGATCACGCTGTATTCGGGGTCCATGCCATTGCTGAAGAAGAAGGAGAGGTTGGGGGCGAAGTCGTCGATGTGCATGCCCCTTGCGAGGTAGTATTCGACGTAGGTGAAGCCGTTGGCGAGGGTGAAGGCCAGCTGGGTGACGGGGTTGGCGCCGGCTTCGGCGATATGGTAGCCGCTGACGGATACGCTGTAGAAGTTGCGCACGTCGTGGTCGATGAACCACTGCTGTACGTCGCCCATGAGTCTGAGGGCGAATTCGGTGCTGAATATGCAGGTGTTCTGGGCCTGGTCTTCCTTGAGGATGTCGGCCTGGACGGTGCCTCTGACCTGTCTGAGGGCTTCGGCGCGGATGCGTTGGTAGGTATCGGCGTCGAGGACGTCGTTGCCGCTGATCCCCAGGAGGGCGAGTCCGAGTCCGTCGTGGCCTTCCGGGAGGTCGGCTTCACCGGAGGTGTTGCGGTAGGCGGGGGCGATGGCGGTTCCGAACGCCTGTTGACGGGCCTTGAGCTGGGCCTCTTCGAGGCCATGGGCGGCGATGTGTTTCTCGCACTGCTGGTCGATGGCGGCGTTGAGGAAGAAGGCGAGGAGGATGGGTGCCGGACCGTTGATGGTCATGCTGACGGAGGTGGCGGGGTCGCAGAGGTCGAAGCCGGAGTAGAGTTTCTTGGCGTCGTCGAGGGTGGCGATGCTGACGCCGCTGTTGCCGACCTTTCCGTAGATGTCGGGCCTGGCGTCCGGGTCCTGTCCGTAGAGGGTGGGCGAGTCGAATGCGGTGGAGAGGCGTTTGGCGGGTTGGCCGAGGGAGACGTAGTGGAAGCGTCGGTTGGTGCGTTCGGGGCCGCCTTCGCCGGCGAACATGCGGGTGGGGTCTTCGCTGTCGCGCTTGAGGGGATATGCGCCGGCGGTGTAGGGGAAGTGGCCGGGAAGGTTTTCCTGGGCGATCCAGCGGAGGATGTCGCCCCAGTCGCGGTAGGCGGGGAGGGCGACCTTGCGGATCTGCGTGCCGGAGAGGCTTGTGGCGCGCAATGGCAGCTGGACGGTCTTTCCGCGCACGGCGTATTCGAGGTGTTCGGCGTCGTAGAGGGCCTTTGTCCGGGGCCAGGCGTCGAGGGCTGCGGCGTATTCGGGACTGAGGGCCTGACGGGCCTCGTCGCAGGCGGCGGCGAGGCGCGCGTGCAGGGTGTCGTAGGGGGCGATGGCTTCGAGGGCGCCCTGCAGCCGGTACCAGCGGGAGGCGAGGTCTGCCTGTTGGCCGACTTCACGGTCGTAGGCGTCGACGGCTTCTGCGATCTCGCTGAGGTATCGGACGCGGGCGGGGGGGATGATGGGGTCGGCCTTGGCGTCGGGTGCGAGGGAGCGGCGTGGTGGTATGCCGAAGCCCGCGCCGGTCTTGCTGTCGACGCAGGCCATGAGGTGGTGGAAGAGGCGGTCGACGCCGGGGTCGTTGAAGCGGGCTGCCATGGTCGCGAAGACGGGCAGGTCGGCGTCGGCGTCCGTCCAGCGCAGGTGGTTGCGGCGGTATTGTTTGCGGACGTCGGAGAGGGCGTCGAGGGCGCCGGGCTTGTCGGACTTGTTGAGGGCGACCAGGTCGGCGTAGTCGAGCATGTTGATCTTCTCGAGCTGCGAGGGCGCGCCGTATTCGGGCGTCATCACGTAGAGGCTGACATGGCAGTGGTCGAGGATGGCGGTGTCGGACTGTCCGACGCCGGCCGATTCGAGGATGACCATGTCGAAGCCGGCCTGCTGGCAGATCGCGACGGCGGCGTCGACATGTGCGCTGAGGGCGGTGTCGCGTTCGCGCGTGGCGAGGCTGCGCATGTAGGCGCGGGGGTGGTGGATGGCGTTCATCCGGATGCGGTCGCCCAGCAGGGCGCCGCCCGACTTGCGTCGCGACGGGTCGACGGAGACGACGGCGACGGTCTTGTCGGGGTAGGCGTCGAGGAAGCGACGGACGATCTCATCCGTCACGGACGATTTCCCGGCGCCGCCCGTGCCGGTGATGCCGACGACGGGCACGCGTGTCGATGGCTTGCCACTTCGTAACGGCAGGCTCTCGTCCATCTCGCGGTTCTCGGCCAGGGTGATGGCGCGGGCGATCCGCCGTATGTCATGTCTTTCGGTCAGCGTGAGGGGCGTGGTGTAAGACCCGGGCGGAGCGTCCAGCGGGAAGTCGCACTGTCGGATGACATCCGCGATCATCCCCTCGAGGCCCATGCGTCGACCGTCGTCGGGGGAGTAGAGTCGGGTGATGCCGTAGGCATGCAGGGCATCTATCTCGGCGGGCAGGATGGTGCCGCCGCCCCCGCCGAAGATGCGGATATGTCCGCAGCCGTTGCTGTCGAGCAGGTCCTTCATGTAGGAGAAGAACTCCATGTGGCCGCCCTGGTAGGAGGTGATGGCGATGCCCTGCACGTCTTCCTCGATCGCGCATTCGACGATCTCGGCGACGGAGCGGTCGTGGCCGAGGTGGATCACTTCGGCACCCATGCCCTGGAGGATGCGGCGCATGATGTTGATGGCGGCGTCGTGCCCGTCGAAGAGGCTGGCGGCGGTGACGAGGCGAACCCGGTGGAGGGGGCGATGGGATCCTTCCATGCACTAACAGTTGTTAGTGCGAAGGTAGAGAACGGCGGGGAAAGGTGGAAGCGGGTGCTGGACGGACCGTCGGCGTCCTATGTGATGTACGAACCGGGGTTCGAGGATGGGCGGTTGAAGGGCACAGTTGCCTCACGGATGGCTATGTTGCGGCCTCGGCGTTTTTGAACCAGGATTCGAGGATTTCTGAGGATTCGAGGATTGGCTGATGAAACGTACAATGACCTTCCTGATGGCAAACCGGGGGAAAAGACGGCCCGCTCTTGCTCTTTCCTCAAATCCTCTTCAAACCAGAAATCCTGGTCCAACCCAGGCATGTCCGATCACGCTCCTCAGGGTTTGAGGCAACCGATGGGCACGACCAGAACGCCGTCATCCCGTCGGTAGGCGAAGCGCTCACCGGTAAGGACCATGAGGAAGGATGCCTTGCCCATCTTCTCCTCGTCGATCCTTTGCTGCAACTGGATGAGATGGCGCGCCGCTTCTTCGACCTGGGCCTGTCCGAGTTTCACCTCCACGGCTCCCCATCGGCCGTCCCGGTGGCGTACGACCATGTCGGCCTCCAGGCCCTGCCGTATGGCTTGCCGGATTTAAAAGCGTCATGGGGCGCATGAGCACCCGAGAGAGCCGCTCTTCCCGGCATGGGCGGGAATTTCCCCATATGGCGCCACTTCACTTCCCTTTTTGGCGTTCATTTTTTTAGGCCGGCAGATGGGGCGCCCATAGCCGTCAGCGGCAGTTCGGCGAAGCGGCTTGTTCCCGAGGATGGATGGAACGATGAAGGATGGATACCGTGCATCAGGGTTTTGCCTCGCCCGGAAGGGCCGCTGCCATCTTCACCCCCGTTTCTTCAGCAGCCTGAAATTCTTCCCCATCCGCCAGCCCTTCCGGGCGGTTTCCCTTTTCATGAAGTACGACTCGATCATGTTCGGGGGATCGGCCTTGTCGTAGTCAATGTCCTTGCGGTCGAACTCGTGGTAGAAGAGATAGGGTGTGCAGTCGAAGGCATGGGCGATATGGTCGGGCATGGGGATGGGACCCACCCATGTCTTGACCTTGCCCGTCTTGTCGAAAGCCATCCATTGGGTGATGATGACCTTGTCCCGGGTCAACTCCATGATCAAGGGGTTGAGGCAGTAGGTCAGCCTGAAGTCTTCCCACTGGTGCATGCCGATCTTCCGGATCTCGCCGGTCTTCATCGTTTTCAGATGGGCCAGTACCACGGGCGACCTCCTGATGTAATCCGACGTCGATACAAGCCTCGACCCGTCACCGAAGCAGTAGTGCCTGAGCACGTCGGAAGCCTCGGGGAAGACGAGCTTTCCATACGCGATCATGTACAGCACGAGCAACTTCCGGAAGAACAGCAGGGGCAGAATGGTGACGGCCTGCCGGAAGACAAGGCTCCCGATCCTCTTCCACCAGATGAGGATGAGCCCGAGCGGAGGGATGAGGAGGGTGATGGCGATCGCAGCCGCCACACCGGGTTTGGGGATATGCATGGTGTTTTCGATGGCAATGGGAATGGTGGGGTCGGAGAGGATGCAAATGCAATGATGCACCGTGCCGGCAGGAAATAAATACAATGAAAATATAAATTCCACCGTATGCGGCACTCTCTGCCGTGCCCCGTTCCGCCCTGATGCGGGAAACCGCGCTAATCCCTGTAATCCAGCGCGGGCTTCCGGTCACCCAGCAAGGGCGTGTACCGGTAGTCGCCCTTGGATCGGACGAACTCCTCCTTCGCCCTGGCGATGATGGCGGGCTGCGTGAGCAGGTCGATGCCCATGTTGGCGAGGGCCTTGGCGGCCGACATCATCCCTTTGACGCCGATGGAAGTGCCGCCGCAGGCGACGGCCTGCCAGCTGTGGGCGGGCGTGCCGGGCACCCAGGTGGCCGTGCCGAAACCGACGGTGGGTAGGGTGTAGCTGACGTCACCCACGTCGGTGGAGCCGGGACTGGCGCCTTTCGGCTCCGCGATGGGACTGATGGCTGCGGCCGTGGCGATGGCGGGCACTTTGCCGGTCAGCGTCGCCTGGACCTTCGTCGCGAAGGCCTCCTCCTCGGGGGAATACACGACACCGCCGGCCAGCACGAGGTTGGGCTGCATGGCCTCCGCGAGGCTGCGGTTGATGAGCAGGTCGTGCGTACCGCCGATGACCTCGTATTTCATGGTGGTCTCCGTGCCCAGCGCGGCGCCCTCGGCGGCCTTGACGACACGGTCGAAGATCTCCATCACGCTGCGCTTGTCGGGATGCCGCACGTAGTAATAGACCTCTGCGAAGTCGGGGATGACGTTGGGTGCCTTGCCCCCGCTGGTGATGACGTAGTGGATGCGGGTGTCCTGCGGCACGTGTTCGCGCATGAGGTTGACCATGTGGTCCATCGCCTCGACGGCGTCGAGGGCGGAGCGGCCCTGTTCGGGGGCCATGGCGGCATGCGCGGAGCGGCCGTAGAAGCGGAATTTGGCCGACTTGTTGGCCAGGGCGCCGTCGACCGCCACGCTGTTTTCGCTGCCCGGATGCCAGTGCAGCGCCACGTCCACATCCTTGAAGAGTCCCTCGCGCACCATGTACACCTTGCCGGAGCCGCCCTCCTCGGCGGGACAGCCGAAGACCTTCACGGTCCCCTTCCATCCGTTCCGTTCCATCTCATGCCGCAGTGCGATGCCGGCCGCCACCGAGGCCGTTCCGAAGAGATGGTGACCGCAGCCATGGCCCGGCTTACCATCCGACACTGGACGCTTCTCGGCGACGGCCTGTTGCGAGAGACCCGGCAGCGCGTCGTACTCGGCGAGTATGCCGATGACGGGACTGCCGCTGCCATAGGTCGCCACGAAGGCCGTCGGGATGCCGGCCACACCCCGATCCACCCGGAAGCCCTCCTTCCCGAGCATGTCGGCCAGCAACGCTGCACTCCGTACTTCCTTGTAGCCCACTTCGGCGAAACCCCATATCGCCATCGCCGCCTCGCGCCAGCGGGCCGTGTCGGCCAGCAGCCGCTGCGAGGCCGAACGCTTCGCCGCAACGACGGTCGCATCCGCAGGCGGCTTCTGTGCCGAAAGACAGGCAGGTGTCAGCAGAAGGAGGGCGACGAACAGGCGGGAGGGCGTCATCGGGGACGTTTTAGGTAGGCAATGATAAACGAGTATCTTTAAATCTCAGCAACAAAACCCTGACCGACATGTCCTTCTCCCGCCATTCGGGCCTTTTGGCCACCGCCCTGCTGCTCAGCACCACGATGGCGCCGGCCCAGCAGAAACCCACCGACGGCGCCTTCCGCCTCCGCGCTTTCGAGCAGCACCGGAAACTCACCGACGCCTCGCCCTATCGCGGTCTCGCCTGGCGCAATGCCGGCCCCGACATCATCAGCGGGCGCTGCACCGAGGTGGCCGGCATCCCCGGCGACCGCAACCGCATGTACGCCTCCTTCGCCACGGGCGGCTTCTGGAAGACGACAGACGCGGGCCGGACCTGGACGCCCCTCTTCGACGGTCAGGCCACGCAGTCCATCGGCTGCTTCGCGCTGGCCCCCTCCAACCCCGACATCATCTACCTCGGTACCGGCGAGGCCAACATCTTCCGCGCCTCCCTGCCCGGCGTCGGCATCTACAAGTCGATCGACGGCGGCCGGACATGGAAGCACGCCGGCCTGACGAACACGGGCACCCTCGCCCGCATCGTCGTCCATCCCTCCAACCCCGACATCGCCTATGCCGCCGCCGGAGGGCATGAGTGGAGCTACAACGCCGACCGCGGCGTGTACAAGACCACCGACGGAGGACAGACATGGAAGAAGATCCTCGGCAACGACGACCATGCCGGCGCCATCGACATCGTCATGGACCCCTCCGATCCCAACACGCTGCTGGCCTCCACCTGGAACCGCATCCGCCGCCGGTGGAGCGACCCCGTGCCCGAGGACGGGGACCATGTCTACCGCACGAGGGACGGAGGAGATACCTGGCAGGTGTCCGACGCCGGACTGCCCGAGACGAAATTCACCGGCCGTATCGGACTGGCCTTCTCGCGCAGCAACCCCAACGTCGTCTACGCCTCCGTGGACAACCACACACCCAAACGCGACCCGAAGCCCAACGAACTAGACCCCTACGGCCGCCCCATCGAGGTCATCCCCTACGGCGTGCAGGTCTACCGCAGCAACGACAAGGGCGGCCACTGGACGCGTGTCAGCACCGAGGATGACAAACTCGAACGCTTCGCCGGCACCTACGGCTGGGTGTTCGGACAGATCCGCGTCGACCCGAAGCGTGAAGATGTCGTATACATCCTCGGCGTGCCCATGGCCCGCTCGACCGACGGCGGCAAGACCTTCCAGGTGATGCGCGCCGAGGACAAGTCGAGCGACCGCACCCACGGCGACCACCACGCGCTGTGGATCGACCCGACCGACCCCGACCACCTCCTCAACGGCAACGACGGCGGCGTCGTCGTCTCCCATGACGGCGGCAAGAAGTGGACGAACTTCTTCCGCCAGATCCCGACGACCCAGTTCTACAACGTCAGCTACGACATGCGCACTCCCCACCGCATCCTCGGCTCCGTGCAGGACGAGGGCAGCTACATGGGCAGCTCCGCCTTCACCTACGGCACCCGCGACACCGCCGTGAAGGGCTGGACGGCCGCCCCCGGCGGCGAGGGCACCATCATCGCCGTCGACCCCACCGACCCCGACATCGTATATGCCAGCAGCTTCTACGGCCGCCTGATGCGCAGCGACCTGCGCCTGCCCGACTCCATCCGTTCGAAGGACATCTACCCGAAGAAGGCCGAGGGCGAAGCGCCCCACCGCGGCGAATGGCTCGCCTATACGATGCTGTCGCCACACGACCCGAAGACGGTCTACCATGGCTTCCAATACCTGTTCCGGTCGACCGACGGGGGTTCGACCTGGACCCGCATCAGCGACGACCTGACGTATGACGACAAGGCCCGCATGGGCCGTACCCCCTATGCCATCAACCACCAGGCCATCACCGCGATCGACGAGTCGCCCCTCCGCAAGGGCCTCCTATACGCAGGCACCGACGACGGCCGCGTGTGGATGCGCGACGGCGAGGGTTCGCCCTGGACACCCGTCGTGCAGGGCATCCCGCAAAGGGCCCACGTCTCGCGCCTGGTGGCCTCGGCCTACGACGCAGGCACCGTATACCTCACCCTCAGCAACCGCCGCGAAGACGACAACCACGCATATGTCTACCGCTCGACCGACAAGGGCCGCCACTGGACACCCATCGCCAGCAACCTGCCACCCGCGCCCGTCAATGTCGTGCGCGAGGACCCCAAGCGGCCTGGCCTGCTCTACTGCGGCACCGACCTCGGCGTGTACGTCAGCCAGGACGGGGGCAAGCGCTGGCAGTCGCTGCAGGCCAACCTGCCATCGACCGTGTCCGTGCAGGACCTCTACGTGCACCCGACCGAGAACAAGATGGTCATCGGCACGTACGGACGGGGCGTCTGGGTGCTCGATGCGATGGATGCGCTGCAGCGGTAGGATGGCCGGCCGGTCGATACGCATCCGTCAACTGAAGCTGCAGGCATCCCAACGGTATCATGCACCCCTTACCTCATGGCGGCATGGGGGATGACATCCCCTGCAAGGCCCTTCCTGCCTCCTCGAAGGGATGCATTCCCCGCCTTCCGGGATAAGAAGCCAGATAGTCCATTCTTCCGACACCAGATAGATCCCATGCTCAAACCATTCCTAAACCCGTACAAATGAAGTCCATGAAATCAAGCCTGTTGCTCCTCGTCATCCTGCTGTCGACCACCGCCTACGCCCAGTCCGCCAATCCCTGCAAGGTCTTCGAGGAGGGCTGCTGGACACTCATCGGGGCCAACAACGGGGTAGAGCACTATGTGACGCACAAACGCTATGCGCGGCCGGGCAGTACGGAGACCTTCACCCTGGTCGTGTACAGCAAGCTGGTCAACACGAACGACTACGCGGTAGCGCCCACCTATAGCTATTCGGCGGCCAAGTGTTATTTTTATTTCAAGGAGACCAACTACAGCGGCATGTCGCTGAAGGAGATCGAAATGGGGGACGGGCTGGAGGCGCGCGAGACGCGGGTCAGGACCTCGGTGGTGGTGACGAACATGAACGAGGTCGTGTATTCGAGGATAGAGGGGTTCCGATATGTCAAGCGCTGAGCGGGTGGATCGCCACCACGGATCATCCATCTTCCAGCATGGCAAGAGCACCTTTAAGGGACAAGTGGTCGATCGCATCTGCACTGCTGCCGTTGAACCATCCCTTCAGCCTTCTCCCGTCAGCCGGTTGCGTTCCAGCCGGCCCCCTTCGACCAATGGGTGCTGATACCTTGGATGAATCCCGGTCGCACGAGTTTGGCCCTGGCGAGGAGTCGTTCATCGCCATCCTGTCGCAGGACAAGGCCTTCCACCGGGGCGTCCGTGTAGGCGGCGCATTCAGGCAGAGGAAGTATCCTACGGATCGACTAACATCATCAGGTGAACGTAACTCGGGAAACCATCGCATCGATACGCGAGTACTTTGTGGACAAACCTGTCCTCAGGGCATTCCTTTTCGGATCGGTGTCGAGAGGGGGAGGAGGATCCTGACAGCGACATGGACATACTTGTGGAGCTGGACCATACCCTGCACATAGGACTTGGTTTCGTCGATATGAAACTCGACCTGGAGGAACTGTTGGATCGGGAAGTGTATCTGGCATCAAGCGGTGCCGTTTCGAAGCACATAAGGCCCTTCATCGATCCGGAAAAACAGCTCATATATGAGAGGTCGGCCGAACGGATCGTTCCAGGAAAGTGTCCATAGTGCATGTTCAGAAATGCAAAAAAGTAGCAAAATGCATTTCTAAATGTGCAAAAAGCGTCTTATCGCTCGTCGGAGAAGGTTTCGGGCGCCAACTCACGGCTGCGCTGACAGCCAGCGAGCGCCTGTATGTCCTATTTTCACGCATGCGACTTCTGTTTTTCCTTTGTTGCCTGATGGGACTTCTTCCATCCGGAGTGGCCCAGCCCGCCTCCTCCGACGACCTCGACCTCTCCGCCCGCCTGCGCCCGGTCGACTCCGCCAACATCCTCATCGACCCGGGCCTTTACACCTGGTGCGGCAGCGCCATCCGCGGCGAGGACGGACGATACTACCTCTTCTACGCCCGCTGGCCGCACGGACCCCGCAAGCCCGACGACGACAGCCTCAACCGCATCTTCAACGGCTTCAAGGGATGGCAGAAGTATTCCGAGATCGCCGTCGCCGTCTCGGATGGACCGACGGGTCCCTACCGTCACCTCAAGACCATCCTCAAGGGCGGTTTCGAAAGGGACCGCTGGGACAGGTACACCTTCCACAACCCGCAGGTCAACTTCTTCGAAGGCCGTTACTATCTATATTTTATCAGCAACGGCTTCACCGACGACATGCACTTCACGAAGCCCCTCTCCCGCGAACAGTTGCACTGGTATAAATACAACTGCACACAACGCATCGGTGTGGCCTCCTCGCCCGACATCAAAGGATTCCTCGACGGCGGCTTCCGACGCAACCCCGACCACCTCGTGATGCCCGACAGCATCCGCACCTGGGAGGTGACCGTGAATCCATCTGTGACAAGAGGTCCCGATGGACGGTACTACATGATGTACAAGTCGCGCAAGCCCGACCTCGGCCACATGACCTTCTGGATGGCGGTGGCACCCACGCCGGAAGGACCGTTCACGCATTACGCCGAAGTCTCCACGCGTGCCGACATGGCCTGCGAGGATCCGTATCTCTGGTACGACCGCCGCCGCGGCCGCTTCTATGCCATTGCCAAGTATTTCTCGCGGACGGGAACCCTGGCCCCGGAGTTCGGCTCGCTGGTATTGCTCACCTCCGCGGACGGGAAGGACTGGCTGCCGGCACGGCATCCGCTCGTATCCCTGCGCAGGCTGCGGTTCAAGGACGGCCATGAGACGACGCTGGCGCATCTCGAGCGGCCCTTCCTGCTGTTCGACCATAGGGGCAGGATGCAGGCGCTCTTTGCCGCCGCTTCCGTCAGGGATCCCTTCAGGAACACATCCGTGAGCGTGCCGTCTGACGAGAATACTTTCAACGTGCACATCCCGATCGGGAGGCGGTAGCGGCGCTTGAAAAAGTGTTGATGGCGGCATGTTCCGATACCGGTCCGGTTTCGGCATTCGTTCAGCCAGAGGCATGGACGCTGAAGCCAAATGAACGCCGGGCCCGCTGGTAAAAGGATAGGTGTCAATGACTATCTCCAGGGTATGGCGACGTCTGAATCATTCACATCATGAAGGTCGAATACGGAAGGACCTGGTGGGGGCGCAAATTCCTCCAGGCGTTGGACAAGATCGACTACGACAACCGGCTGCCGAGGGGCAAGACCTATGCCAACCGCGATGCGGTCCGGAAGATCGAGTGGAAGGACAACCAAATCCTGGCGCAGGTACAGGGAAGTGCCCGGAAGCCCTATGTGGTCCGCGTGATCTTTCCGCCCTTCAAGGATAAGGCGGTCAAGGCCTTCATGGCGGACCTCTCGGCTCAGCCGGCCACCATCAGCAGGCTGTTGAGCAAGGACATGGACCCCTCGCTGCTCGCCATCGCCACCGCGCAGGGATTGAAAATGTTCCCTGAAAGATGGTCAGACCTGAAGATGCAGTGTTCCTGTCCGGACTGGGCGGTGCCTTGCAAGCATATTGCCGCCGTCATCTACAAGACGAGTTCGGAGATCGACAACAATCCCTTCCTGATCTTCGGTCTCCATGGGTTGGACCTCCGTCGGCGGTTGGAGGAACTTGGGCATAGTGTCGATGCCGTCAAGGCACAGGTACGGGATCTCGAGGATGTGTACAGTGCCGTGAAGGTGTCGGGCCAGGCAAAAGACCGCTTCTCCTCCATGCCCGAGGCGCCGCCTTTCGTCATCCCTTCCCTCCCCGACCTCACCGAGCCGATCCAAGCCCTGTTGGAGCCGAAGCCTGCATTCTTCGACGGCAGCGGGGACTTCAGGGAATGGTACGGCAAACAGATCCGGAAGGTTGCAGTGCAGGCGGTAAGACTGCTTTCTGGCAGCACGCAACCCGACAGTTTCCTGAAGCGCCGCCAGCGCAAGGATGGGCCGTTGGGATGGAACAAGGAGATCAGGGTCGTCGTGGACGAAGGCAATGCTGCGGAGTTCCGTTGTGGGGGATCGCCGCTGTCCTTTCCCGTGTTGCTGGCTGAGGCCTTTGCCTGGCAGCCGGAGGACATGCAGCGGCGCCATGCCTCCCATGCCTTGTGGCATGGAGCGGTCTTTCTCTCGCTGCAGCTGTTGGCGAATGGGGCGGTCGTCCCGCAGGTCATCCGTCTGCCATCTGGCAGTTATCGGGTCCGCTGGCTGCCGGCCACGCTGCATCCGGACATCCAGGAGGTGGTGGACAGGCTCGGCGGGCATATGCCGAAGGGGTTCCTGTGTTGGCGATCCTAGGATAGGGCCGCATGGCCGCCTCAACAGGCCGCGACAGCCTTCGTTTCGATCTTGCTGGATCAACTGATGTGGGTCCTTTCCGATCCGGACATGAAGGGTACGATCCCTGCCTTCCTTTTCATGGGTGCTAGCCGTCCGTTCAAGGGTCCCGGGGAGACGACCGTGCCGGAGAGCATTCAGCAATGGCTGAGCAGGGTGCAGGCCGACGAAAGCCCTTTTCGGTTACATGTGGTCGTTACTGAGGGGGCGCGTGAGCGATTCGAGCTTTCGGTGATGTTCGAGGACAGGCGTCTGCAGATGGAGGCGCCCGTCGGCATGGAGGATCTGTTCGGCAAGAAGGCCTACGCTTCTGTACGGTACGCCATACTCCAGTCTGTGACCCGCCTCCGCGGATTCATTCCCGGCCTCGACGGCTATCTGCGGTTGAACGGCACAAAGCCCTTGGTACTCGACATTGGTTCGCTGCCCGATTTCCTGATCCGGATGGTGCCCGCGATGCAGCTGATGGACGTCCGGGTGTTGCTGCCCAGGTCCCTGCAGGCCCTGCACCGGCCTTCGCTCAGCATCCGGATACGGACGAAGCGTGACGATCCCGGATTCTTCGGCATCCGGGAGATGTTCGATTTCGATTGGCGCGTGGCCATCGGCGACGAGATGCTGGATGAGAAGGTGTTTCTCCGGATCGTCGGTCAGGCGGACGGCCTCATACGGCTGAAGTCGGGCTATATGTATGCGACCCAGGCCGACCTGGAGCAGTTGCGCCGGCGCCTCCGAAAACCTGTCAGGCCCTCTGCCGCGGAACTCTTGACGATGGCCCTTTCGGAGCAGTACGGGGAGTCGAGGGTCGAGCTGACCGCCGGGGTCCGGTCGGTGTTGAAGACCCTTGCGGAATGCCCGGATACGGACCTCCCCAAGGGACTGCAGGCAACGGTCAGGCCCTACCAGCAGCGTGGATTTGCATGGATGTGGCGGAATCTGACCATCGGGTTCGGGAGCCTACTGGCCGATGACATGGGCCTGGGGAAGACCCTGCAGGTGATCGCCATCCTGCAGAAGCTCAAGGAGGAGGGGATGCTGAAGAAGGAGAAAGCACTTGTCGTGGCGCCTACCGGCCTGCTCACCAACTGGCAGTCGGAATGCCTGAAATTCGCGCCATCCCTCGACATCCTGGTCTACCACGGAACCCGGCGTGCATTGCCCACCCGTAACCCTCCGGACCTGCTCATCACGTCCTATGGCGTGCTCCGTTCGGATGTGGAGAAGTTGCGGAAACGGAAATGGCGTGTCATGGTCATCGACGAGGCACAGCACATCAAGAACACCGGTGCTGCCCAGACCCGCGCCGTGAAGTCGGTCGATGCCGCGCACTACATCGCCATGAGCGGCACACCCGTCGAGAACCGCCTCACCGAACTGTGGAGTCTGATGGATTATGGCAACCGCGGACTGCTCGGCAGCGTAGAGCAGTTTTCGGAGCGATACGGCCGTCCGATACAGCAGTTCGGCGACCCTGCGGCCGCCGAGAGGCTGAAGAAGGTCTGTGCGCCCTTCCTGCTTCGCCGGATGAAGACGGACAAGACGATCATCAACGACCTGCCCGACAAGGTGGAGGTCGATTGTTTCGCACGGCTCACGCCTTCCCAGGCCGCCTTGTATCGAAAGACACTGGACAGCGCACTGCTGGCGATCAAAGGCATCAGTGGAGGAGGTCCCCGGGAACTGTTCACACGCCAGGGCCTGGTGCTTCAGATGATCCTGGCCCTCAAGCAGATCTGCAACCACCCCACTCAGTTCCTGAAGAACGGGAAGAAGAATCCGTCGCTCAGCGGAAAGACCGAGTTGCTCTTCGACAGGATCGAAAGTGTCCTTGCGGCCGGCGAAAAGGTGCTGGTGTTCACACAGTTCACCGAGATGGCCGACCTGCTTTCCGGTTTCATCCGGGAGCGGTTTGGGAAGGAACCGCTCTATTACCATGGAGGCCTGGCGCTGAAGCCCAGAAAGGAAATGGTCGCCCGATTCCAGGAAGACCCCTCGGCGTCCATGCTGATCCTCTCGCTCAGGGCGGGTGGCACCGGACTGAACCTGACGGCCGCCTCGCATGTGATCCATTACGACCTGTGGTGGAATCCCGCCGTGGAGGCACAGGCGACGGACCGCGCCTTCCGCATCGGGCAGCGCAAGGACGTGACGGTGCACCGCTTCATCACCAAGGACACCTTCGAGGAACGGATCAATGACATGATCGGGCAGAAGCGTGCGTTGGCGGAAATGACGGTGGGGACAGGCGAACAGTGGATCGCCCGCATGAGCAACGCCGAGATCGAGGATATCTTCCGACTGCGGTAGACGAACATCAGGTGATGATGCATGGATCATCCGGTTGCCGGGGACCATCCCTGTGCGCCATGGCTGAAAAAAACGACGTCTCATGCCGCTTCAATGATGTCAGGGGCAAGCCCGTATCTCCGATCCCCCGTTTATCCATAACTTACCCATCGCACCAGGCCGGGGTCGACCGATGGCCGATGGCCGATGCCGACCTCGAGATGCCCGCCGTCACCTCCAACCCAGCCTTCCATGCATACGCCCGAGAACACCGAAGCCCTCTTCGAGTACCTGCAGACCCTGCCCGACTGCTCGGTCGTCGCCGGCTACGACGGGAGTACGGACATTTGCATCCTCATCGGAGATAAATCCCGGTACATCGGCCGGCGGATGAAAGGCAAGGCCACGCCATTGTTGCAACTCGAGAAACTCGAACGCGAGAAGGCCGACGACTGCGACATGGTCTTTGTCTTCGACGACCATCGCATCTACACCGAGGAATCCTTCGAGGAGGACCCGCCCATCGCCGACATGGCAGATTTCCTCGACATCCTCTTCGGCACCGACCCCGAATTCGCCCCGCCGGAGCAGTCCGTCCGCATGTCGGTCGCCGACCTCGTCGACGACCTGCACGACCTCATGGAGGAGGTCGCCCGACTTCGCAGCCTGGTGGCCGAAGGGGAGCAGCGGGACGCCGATGGCGAGGACGAACTCGAGGAGAAGGAGGATGACATTGCCGACCTGGAGGCCGAGGTGCAACGCCTGACGGCCTTCCAGCAGCGCGACTTCCCCGGCGTCGTCCGCCTGCTGCGGGAGAGCGGGCATGTCGAGCGGACCATCCTGCCCGAACAGCATGCCGCCATGCGCGACTTCGTCGACCGGCACACGATGGCCGACCGCGGCAGTCTGCACGAGTTGACCGTCGTGCTGTCGAGGGACCGCATGCTGGCCGGTCTCTGTTACTTTCCCGAGGAGGCTTCCGGCCAGTTGACCTTGTTCGGCGACCGGCAACCGGTGGTGTCGAAGACCCGCACCTGCCGCATGTTCGACCGGTCGGGGCAGCCGGTGATCCCCATGGGGCCGATGCTCGACTTCGACGTCGAGTTCGACTGGGGCACGTATCTGCTGTTGGCGTCGGAGGAGGGCTGACGGGTGATGGCCCGCCTTGACGCGGGCGTGGGCTACTGCATCGGATGTCTGTTCCTGCGGCGGAGCGGTCGGGTGTGTCGGGTGACGGGACGGCCGGGTGGCTAGACCAGTCTGTTGTCGCGGGCGAAGCGCAGGAGGGACTGGGTGTTGCCGACGTTGAGTTTCTGCATGAGGTTGCGTCGGTGGGTTTCGACGGTATAGGGGCTGAGGCAGAGCCTGTCGGCGATCTGCGGTCCCGAGAGGCCTTCGTAGAGCAGTTGCAGCACTTCCTTTTCGCGGCGGGTGAGGATGGGGATGCTGTCGAGGGATGCTTGTATCGACTGGTACTGTTCGAGTACTTTCTGGTTGGCGGCGGGGCTGAGGAAGATGCGGCCGTCGAGTACCTGTTCGAGGGCCTGGACGAGTTCCTGCCTGTCCATGTTCTTGAGGAGGTAACCGTTGCCGCCCTTGCCGAGGAAGCGGGCGATGATGCCGGCCTCGTTGGTGGAGGTGAGGGCGAGAATGCGGGTGGTCTTGTCGTGTTGCCGGATGTGTTCGCAGAGGTCGGCCCCGTCGGTGTCGGGGAGGTTGAGGTCCATGAGGATGACGTCGGGCCGGAGGGTGGCGATGTGTTCTTGGGTCTCCCGGCCGTTGCGGCAGATGCCGCATACCCGGGCCCAGGGCAGTTCCTTGAGCATGCTGGCGACGCCGTCGCCCACGAGGGGGTGGTCGTCGACGATGAGTATCTGGATCATGTGGCGGGGTGTGGGTGGGCTTGTGCCGGGGTCCGGCTGTCGGGGGGTGGGCCTGCGGGGATGTCGATGAGTATGGTGGTGCCCTTGTCGGGTTCCGTGTCGATGGACAGTTGTCCGTTGCGGTAGCGTACGCGGTCGCGTACGGAGCCGAGTCCGGTATGGTGTCCGTCGCTTTCGCGGCCTGGGGCGAAGCCGACGCCGTTGTCTTCGACCGTGATGTGGAGTTGTTCGCCGACGCGGTTGAACTGTACGATCGCCTCGGTGGCCCGGGCGTGTTTCATGGTGTTGTTGAGGAGTTCCTAGAGGATGCGGTGGATGAGGATCTCGGTGGAGGGCTGGAGGCGTTGGCCCATGCCGTAGGACTGGAAGGACACTTTGAGCTCTCGGCCGGCGCTGATGGCGGCGCAGAGTTCGCGGGTGCATTGGACGAGGCCTATCTGGAGGAGCACTTCGGGCATCATGTTGTGGGCGATGCCCCGGACTTCTTCGGAGGCCTGGTGGACGAGGTCGATGCCTTTGCGGAAGAGGGGTTCGTTGTCCAGGTCGGGCTTGTCGTGCAGCAGGCTGCTGAAGTACATGCGGATGGTCGAGAACAGGCCGCCGAGGCGGTCGTGGAGGTCGCGGGCGATGCGGGTGCGTTCGGTCTCTTCGCGTTCGATGAGGCTCTGCATCGATTCTACCTGCCGTTGGCGTTCGAGGGCGGCGAGCTGGTCGGCCTTGTGATGTGCGTCCTTTTCGGAGAGGGTCCTGCGGTGTTCGCTGTTGCGGTAGAGGAGGGTGAGGACGGCCAGCAGGATGCCGGCGGCGAGGCCCAGGGAGAGGAGGAGGCGGTTGCGTTTGACGAGGGCGAGTTCCTTGGCGGCGAGTTCGAGTTGGAGGCTGCCGAGTTCGGCTTCTTTTTTCTGGTTCTCGTAACGGGCTTCGAGGGTGAGGATGCGGTCGCGGGTCTTGGCGGTGGCGACGCTGTCGGCGTAGCGGTCGCCGAGGTCGTCGTAGCGGAGGGCGGCGCGGAAGTCGCCGCGGCGGGTTTCGACCTCCTTGAGGACGCGGTAGGCTTCGGACATCATCTGGAAGTCGGAGAAGCCTTCGGCGAGGGGCAGGGCTTCGGCGACGAGGCGGGCGGCCTGGTCGGTACGGCCGTCCTGGAGGTGGAGTCGGGCGGCGTGGATGGCCTGTTCGGAGCGGTAGTAGTCTTCGCCGTGCGTCCTGGCGGCGTTGAGGGCCTGTTCGGTGGCTTGCAGGGCCGAGTCGGGATTTCCGCGTTTGGCGTAGTAGGTGCCGTAGGCGCCGAGGATGTTGATCTGGGTCCCGGGGTTGGGGTGTCGTTGTTCGTGGGTATGGGCCGAGTCGAGGTAGCGTCGGGCGTTGGGGAGGTCGTCGAGGTTGAGGCAGGTGACGGCGGCGTTGAAGAAGAGGTTGGCGAATTCCGCGGGGTCGGCGATGCGGTGTCGGGCGTCGAGGGCTTTACGGTCGTAGGCGAGGGCCTTGTCGGGCTGTCCGGTGCCGTTGAAGATGCCGCTGGGGTTGGAGTAGGCGGACATGAGCACGGAGGCGGGGGCCTTGTCGTGCATGTGTTCCATGATGTCGACGCTGCGGATCATGTGGTCGGCGGCCGCTTCGTAGTCGTTTTGGTACATCCGGAGGGTGCCGAGGTTCTGGTGGTATTGGGCCGAGAGGCTGTCGTTGCGGAGGGTTTCGACGAGGGGTCGGGTGATGCGGTAGTAGTGTTCGGCGCTGTCGAAGCGGGTGGCGGCGGTGTGGATGCCGGCCATCCAGAGGCCGTAGCGGGCCGTCCAGTAGCGGCTGTCGAGCCGTCGGCTGCGCTGCAGCCCCATCCGGTAGAGATGGATGGCCGAGTCGTATGCACCCTTCCGGGCGTGGGTGGAGGCCCGTTCCCTGAAATACATCATGTCCTCCCCCTGCGCCTGCGTCTGGGCCTGTCCGGTCCAGGGGGATGCGCAGATCCCGGCGAGGGTGAGGGCGAGGGCCAGGTGCAGGCGATGGGGCATGAAGGGATATTGATAATGAACAAGGAATTTAGGCATCGGCAGGGACAGATCGGGTACTTGCATTCAGGTATTTTCTGGCGGCGGGATCCCCGGCTCTCCGGTATAGGCGGTGCTGTGTTTTCCTCGTAGCTTCAATGCGTGCGGAAGGGGCCTTTGTTCCGAGCCGTGTCGGGCATTGGCTGTGGGACCGGCCATGTGTAAGTTCCTCAATGTCCGTTGATGGCGCCCTTTCAGCACATGTCTCTTCCGGTACAGGTGGTCTTTCCACATGTCGGCACGTCTCCGGTGATGACGGGCATATCCGAAAGGATGCCTGAACAGGGAGGTCGTGTCGCCATTGTCCTGTACGGAAGGACGGTAGCGAGCAGGGTCGTCGCCCGATTTGGCGAAGCCTGATGTACATCGAAAACCCCAGACTATGAGATACCTCAGATCCGTCTTCCTCCTGTCCATTCTACACCAGCCCTTCCTCCAGCCGGGCGCCCAAGCGGAGGTCGACCATTCCGTCAACAGCCTGATCAACCGCAATTCCATCCCGTCGACCGCGACGGTGCCCATCGTGGCGAGGAACAGCAACACCATCACGGTGTTCGGCGACTGGCTCGACATCACCAACGGCATCCGGATGACCATCAACGGCACCACGACCGAGATCCGGAACTTCACACCGGGCCGCAACCCCTCGCGCATCAGCTTCACCGTGAGCACCACGTCGACGGGTACCGGCCGCATCGTCATGACGCGACTGGGCGGAGAGGACCGGATCAACATCTCCGTGTTCAACGACGTCGTCATCTCGGAGGCCAAGGTCGTCAGCGCCAGCACCCTCAACATCGCCTACCTGAACGCCTTCAAGGTGAACACCGACTTCCTGGTGAGGGTCCGCGGCACCGGCGTCAACAGCCTTGAGTTCAAGGGCGACCGCAGCCTCTCGGTCACGGGCGTGCGCGGCACACCGACCGCGCAGGAGATCATCTTCATCTGTCGGCGGACGCAGACCACCGACCGGGCGGAGCTGATGGAGAACAGCTTCACCATCAACATCCCCGGTTCCGCCAACCTCGACTACGACCAACTCAGGACCCATTCGCGGAACACCAATCCCTTCGATTTCTTCCGGATCTACGACAAGGCCAGCTTCCGGATCAGCGATGTCTCCAACAAGTTCCAGCGTCCGGAGGCCCAGAGCGGCTGCCCCTCCTGAGCGTGAACAACGCCGGGGTGAGCAGCATCAACCTCCTCAATTCCCAAGAGGCCATCAAGCAGTTCAACCTGGTGAACCCGAGTTCCACTTCCCCGCAGACCCAGAAGACCGTCGACTGGCCCGATATCCGCATCACGCTGCAGAATACGAGTTACGCGCCGGTGCCGGCCTTCACCGCCGTCGTCAAGTTCGGCACCACGGAGCTCGGCACAGTCAATTTCCCGGCCATGATCGCCCAGTCGTCCGCGACGGTGAGTTTCCGCAGGCCGACGGAGCGCGGTAAGATCCTCGCCCGTTCCATCAACTGTCCCGACGTCTACGAGGTCGTCCTCTCGCCCTACGACTGGGTGGACCCTGCCTTCACCCTGGTGCTCGACCCGCAGAACAGCGTGGATGTGATCGGTATCGTGCGGCAGTTGCCCTTCTGAGGGCTTGTGGCAGGCGCGGCGCCTGCCGATGCGTCGTTTGACGCGGCGTCCGACAGGGTATGCTTTGTCGGACGCCGCTGTTTTGGCGGTGGGGCTGACGGTCCGGGGTACCGGCGGCAGCCTTTTCGGCAGGCAGGGGACGGTTGGTTCCGGCCGGGCAGTTTTTTTTGGAACTTAATCGATTAATTTCCATATTACAGAAAACATATTCGCATGAACAGTTGGCTGGACAAGTCGAGATCAAGCCGCAGGTCGCTGATTCAGAATGTATTAGGGGCCATGGGTGCGGGTTTTCTGTTACCATCGGGTTCGTATGCCCAGGGCAGGCCGCGGGAGTTGCCGGTGCGGGAGCGGGTGCGGATCACCCGGTTGGAGACCTTCCTGGTGAAGCCGCGGTGGATCTTTCTGAAGATCCACACCGATGCCGGGGTGGTGGGATTGGGGGAGCCTTTGTTGGAGGGCAGGGCGTTGACGATCCAGACGGCGATCCAGGAGATCGAGCCGTACCTGGTGGGCAAGGATCCGCGGCAGGTGGTGCATCACTGGCAGGCCATCTACCGGCATGCGTTCTACCGGGGCGGTCCGATCCTCACGAGTGCGTTGAGCGGGGTCGATCAGGCGTTGTGGGACATCAAGGGCAAGCTCCTCGGCGTGCCGGTCTATGAGTTGCTGGGCGGGCCCACCCGTACGCGGGTGCGCATCTATGGTCGGGCGATCACGCCCGAGGACATCCGCAAGCGCAAGGCGGAGGGATACACGGCGATCAAGACGGGCCTTTACCAGAAGGATCCGGCCAATATCACCGACAATACGCTGTACAACTACATGAGCAAGGATTTCATGGGCAAGGGGGCCACGCTGACGACCTCCAACATCGTCGAGAACCCCAAGTTCATCGAGACGGCGGCCAACGCCTTCGGGGCCTTGCGGGAGGCCGTGGGCAAGGATATGGACATCGCCATCGACCTGCACGGCAAGATCGCTCCACAGACGGCCAAGGTCTTCATCAAGGAGATCGAGCAGTACACGCCGATGTTCATCGAGGAGCCCTGTCAGGCGCAGAACGTCGATGTGCTGGCCGACATCGCGCATGGTACGCACATCCCCATCGCCGCGGGAGAGCGCATCTTCACCAAGTGGGGTTTCCGGGAGCTGTTGGAGAAGAAGGCCGCGAGCATTTTGCAGCCCGACCTCTGCCATGCGGGCGGCATCACCGAGGGCCGGTTGATCGCGGGGATGGCGGAGGCCTATTATGTGCCCATCGCCCCCCACAATCCGATGGGGCCGATCTCGCTGGCCGCAGGGCTGCAGCTGGCGGGTAGCATCCCCAACTTCCTGATCCAGGAGCAGGTGTCGCTCGGCGAGGGCTACATCAAGAACCCCTTCGTGCTGCAGAAGGACGGGACCGTCCTGCTGCCCGAGAAGCCCGGCCTGGGCGTCGAGCTCGACGAGGATGCGCTGAAGGACAAGATCGGCCATAACTGGCGCAATCCGGAGACCTACAATGCGCTGGATGGTGCGGTGGTCGACTGGTAGTCGCAACGGGCGCAGCCCGGCGGTCGGGGCATCCCTGTCGGCGCCCGCCATGTCGCGTTCCCGTACGGGGACAGCGGCACGGTGGCCCCCCGGGGCGGGAAAATCCGCCAGGGGACTTATCTTCACCGGAACAGGGCATCGGGCCGGCTGATGAAGAAACGGGTGACACTGAAGGACATCGCGGAGCGTGCGGGCGTGTCGACCGCCCTCGTCTCCTATGTCATGAACGGCAAGGACAAGGAGGGGAAGGTCGGCCGCGAGATGGCGGCCCGCATCAACCGGATCGCGGAGGAGCTCAACTTCAAGCCCCACCACATCGCCCGCAGCCTGCGGAGCGGCAGGAGCCATACCCTGGGACTGGTGATCGCAGACATCTCCAACCCCTTCTTCGCCAACATCGCCCGGATCGTGGAGAACGAGGCCCGGGCCTTCGGCTACACCGTCATCTACGGCAGTTCCGACGAGGATCCCCGGAAATCCTCGGACCTGATCGACGTGCTCCTCAACCGCTCCGTCGACGGCTTCATCCTCGTCGTCACGGAGGATTCGCATGCGAAGGTCTGGGAGTTGCTCAAGGACCGGGTGCCCTTCGTCCTGCTCGACCGTTACCTGACCGGTGTGCCGGCGGACCATGTGTCCACCGACAATTACCGGGCTTCCCACGACGCGTGCACCCACCTGTTCGAGAATGGCTATCGCCGTATCGGCATGATCGCCTACGAGTCCGAACTGCCCCATATGAAGGAGCGCATCCGGGGATATGCGGACGCCTTGCAGGAGCTGGGTCTCGGGCAACGGCCCAGCCGGCTCAGCAAGGTCCATGTCAAGGAGGTCGCCCTCAAGACCCGTGAGGCGATCGACGGGATGCTCTCCGGGGACGAGCCGGTGGATGCCATCATCTTCTGCACCTACAGCCTGGCCGTCAACGGGTTGAAATACATCAACGCCCTCGGCCTCCGGATACCCGACGACCTGGGCGTGGTGAGTTTCGGACAGGCCGAACTCTTCGACCTGTACCAATGCCCCATCACCTATGTGATGCAACAGATGGACCAGCTCGGCAAAAAGGCCGTCGAGATCCTGATCGACAACATCAGGCACCCCGACAACCCGAAGCAGCAGATCCTCATGCCCGCCACCCTTATCCGGCGCGACTCCTCCCGGCCGAAGCCGGGACCGGCATGACCCCCCATATCCCCGACTACCCCCCGGATCTATTTTTTTGGAGATGTGAAAATTTTGTTATCTTAGGAGTGTTAAACGATTAACATTTCAATCATCCAGGGCGGACCATCCGGGCTAGGACGAACCTCTTTTTTTTGAATGCGATGTTAATCGATTAATCCAAATCAGATCGGATCATGAAACGCAGACAGTTCGTTCGAAGTGCATGGATGGGTACGGGAGCCCTGCTGGCGGGGATGGCGCCTTCATGGGCGGGTGCGGCTTCGGGGTCCGGCGGTTCGTCGCTGCGGATCCGGAAGATCCGGTACTATGCTGCGCCGGGGTACACCAAGCCCTTGTTCAACCAGGCCCGGGGGATCGTGGAGGTGGAGACGGACGGCGGACTGATCGGCATTGGCGAGGGGGGTACGCGCGACATGGTCGAGCAGTGTGCGCAGATGCTGATCGGGGCGGACCCTTTCCGGATCGAGCATCTCTGGCAGTACCTGTACCGGGGCATGTTCTATCCACCGGGCCGGGAGAAGCTGCACGGGCTTGGCGCCATCGAGATGGCGTTGTGGGACATCAAGGGCAAGGCCCTGGGCGTACCGGTGTATGAGTTGATGGGGGGGGCCACGCGGGAGTATGTGGATTGTTACGCCACGGGTTTCAAGGCATCGAAGGGGGCTACGGAGTACGAGCGGGCGAAGGACTGTATCGCCGCGGGTTTCCGGACCTACCGGACGGGTCCCACGGGCGGCAACGGCGAGGCGCCCTTCGAGTTCTACGAGAATGCGGTGAAGACCATCGAGCACTGCCGGCGCTTGAACGATGCGGTGGGGGGTGGTGGACGGTGGGCGGTGGACCTGCACACGCGTTTCGACACGCAGGACGGGTTGAAGGTCTGCAAGGCCTTGGAGGGCATGGAGCCCTATTTCGTCGAGGACCTGATCCGTTCCGAGAATCCTTCGGTCTACAAGACCATCCGGGCGTTGACGACCGTCCCCATCGCCGTCGGGGAGCAGTTCGGCGACCGGTGGGACATCAACGAGATGATCGAGAACCGGTGGATCGACTATTCCCGGGTGACGTTGCCGAATACGGGGGGGTTATCCGAACTGAAGAAGATCGCGGCCCTCTGTGAGACGCACTATGTGGGGATGATCCCGCATTTCACGGGTCCGTTGTCGACGGCCAGCCTGGTGCACGTGCTGGGCTCCAGCAGTCCCGTCCGCTGCCTGATGGAGTTGGCGGGCGGGGAGGTGGAGCGGCCTGCGTATTTCAACGAGGACTACCTCCTCTTCGACCGCGGGCGGCTGTTCCTGAATCCCGCTCCGGGACTGGGGGTGAAGTTCGACCCGAAGAAGGCCGAATTCCTCTTCGAGGTCACCGCCAACACGAAGTATCCGCATCCGTACCTGAAGGCTCCGGACGGTTCGATACACAACTGGTAAGGTCAACCGAAAACCAAGTTCCCTAACATGTAAAGCCATATGAAATGAAAAAGAGTCTATTGGTGCTTTCGTTATTGTTGATGGTATGTCAGCTGCGGCTGTCGGCCCAGACCCTGTCGGTGACGGGCAGGGTGGTCGGTCCCGACAATGCGCCGTTGTCGGGCGTGAACGTGACGGTGGCCGATGGGGGCCAGGGCACGGTCACGGACGGTGGCGGCAACTTCAGGATCACCGTGCCGGCCAATGCGACGCTGGTCTTCTCTATCGTCGGGTATGCCGAGCAGCGGGTCAAGGCCGCTGCGGGTGCGCCGCTGACGGTGACGATGGCCACGGATGCGCGCACGATGAGCGACATCGTCGTCACGGCCCTGGGCATCCGGAAGGAGTCCAAGAAACTGGGCTTCGCCACGGCCACGGTGAATGCGGATGCGGTCGCCACGAACCGCACGCCGAACCCGATGGGTACGCTGCAGGGCAAGCTCTCGGGTGTCAACATCTCTTCCTTCGGGACGGGTCCGGCGGGGTCTGTGAAGATCCGCATCCGGGGCCAGTCGTCGTTCAGTGGGGTGAACCAGCCGCTGATCGTCTTGAACGGTGTGCCGATGGACAACACGACCTACGGCATCGGGGGCGGCATCGGCGCGCGTGCGGGGCAGGTGAACAGTTCCGACGGGGGTGACGGCTTCTCGTCGATCAACCCGGACGACATCGAGACGATCACCGTCCTCAAGGGGGCGGCCGCCTCGGCCCTCTATGGTTCCCGGGCCAAGGACGGCGTCGTGATGGTCACCACCAAGCGGGGCACCGGCAAGGGCATCGGCATCGAATACAACGTGAACTTCACGTCCGACACGCCGCTCGACTTCACCGACTTCCAGTACGAGTACGGGCAGGGCGAGCGCGGCGTGCGTCCGACGACGGCCTTTCCGCAGTCGGCCGTATGGAGCTTCGGCGAGAAGTTCCAGCCCGGCATGAAGCAGGTGCTCTTCGACGGCGAGGAATGGCCCTACGAGCCCGTGCGCAACCGCTACAAGCGATTCTACCAGACGGGCCTCGACCTCACCAACACGGTCACCCTGTCGAACGTCGGTGAGACGGGGTCGTTCCGTGTCTCACTCTCGAACGCCGACAACCGCGCCATCCTCCCGAACAACCGCTTCAACCGCAAGTCGGTCAACATCGGCTTCAACCAGGAGATCGCCAAGGGGCTCACGGTATCGGGCAACGTCAACTACTCCAACGAGTACAACCGGAACCCGCCGCAGGTCAACACCCAGGACATGGCCATCCCCACCGTCATCTACACCCTCGCCAACTCGATGCCCTTCGAGGCGATGGAGCAGAACCAGCTCATGCCCAACGGCAACGAGTTCGTCATGTCGCGCTTCCTGGTGCGCAACAACCCCTACTACTCCCTCAACAACCGCTTCGAGAACGTGAAGCGCGACCGCCTCATCGGCAACGTGGCCATCCGCTATCAGATCACCAACTGGCTCTACGCGCAGGGCCGGATCGCGCAGGACATGTTCACCCGCTACCAGGACTACAACATCCCCAACGGCTATGCGCCCATCCCCGCCGCCCCCACGGGCTTCATCAACGGCTCCTATACGCAGGATGTACGTCGTTTCCGCGAGGGCAACTACGACTTCCTCCTGGGTGGAACGCACAAGATCCGCGACTTCGGCATCGACCTCACCCTGGGTGGCAACCAGATGAAGCGCAGTACCGAGTACCACAGCGTGACGGTGACCGACTTTGTCCAGCCGGGCCTCTACACCATCATGAACGGCAGGGCAAAGGACCCCATCTACGCCAAGGCCGAGCGGGCCGTCAACTCTGTCTACGGTGCCGCCGACCTCTCTTACCGCAACTTCCTCTACCTGAACATCACAGGCCGGAACGACTGGTTCTCCACGCTGGCGCCGAACGCGCGGAGCATCTTCTACCCATCCGTCACGGGCAGCTTCATCTTCAGCGAGGTGCTCCCGGTGCCCTCATGGCTCAACTACGGCAAGTTCCGCGCGGCCTTCGCCGAGGTGGGTGACGACAACGTGGCGCCCTATTCCAACGCCCTCTTCTACGGGGTGAACAACAACCTCTTCCCCAATCCTTCCGGGGCCAGCATCCCGGTGGGCGGCATCAACACCACGCTGGTGCCCAACCCCAACCTGCAGCCCCTCCGCGTCAGCGAGTACGAGGCCGGTGTCGAGCTGAAGATGTTCGACAACCGCGTCGGCTTCGACCTCTCGTATTTCTACAAGCTCACGCGCGACCAGATCCTGGCCACGCAGATCTCCAACGCCTCCGGCTTCACCAACAAGCTGGTGAACATCGGCGAGAGCATGAACCGCGGCATCGAGATGCAGATGACGTTCACGCCGGTGCGCACCCGCAACTTCCGCTGGGATGTCAACCTCAACGGGGCCTATAACACCTCCGAAGTGCTGAAGCTGGGCACAGGTGCCTCCGACACCGTGATCTCCGTCGGCGGTGGCGGCGGACGGGTCGTACGCCAGGTCGTGGGCAAGCCCATCGGCGCACTGTACACCTTCAGGTATCTGCGCGACAAGTCGGGCAACCAGGTCTTCGACAAGGCCAGCGGCCGGCCCCTGCGCGACAACACGCTGGCCTATGTCGGCAACACGCTCCCGAAATACTTCGGCGGCATCACCAACAGCTTCACCATCCACGGCGTGCAGGTCAGCACCCTGGTCGACTTCCGACTGGGCGCGAAGATGATCGCGGGCTCCAACATGAACGCCCTGCGCCACGGTCTGCACAAGCGCACCCTCGTGGGACGCGCCGAAGGCTTCGTCATCGGCAAGGGCGTCAACCAGGACGGCGGTACCAACACCACCAAGTCCGACATCCAGCCATTCTACGAGACGCCCAACGTGCTCGGCGTCAACGAGGACTTCGTCTTCAACGCCGGCTTTTGGAAGCTGCGGCAGGTGAGCATCGGCTACGACTTCACCCGCGCCCTGCGCAAGCTCAAGTTTGTCAAGGGTGTCAAGCTCAACGCCGTGGCCAACAACGTCCTCGTGCTCAAGAAGTGGACGGAGAACATGGACCCCGAGAACGTCGCCAACATCTCCGACAACGAGACGGGCCTCGACTTCTGGACCGCGCTGCCCCCCACCCGCAGCATCGGCTTCAACCTCAACATCAAATTCTAACCATCCGCACATGAAACGCATACAGACGGCTTTCACGGGCCTCGCCCTCTGCGGCCTGCTCCTCACCGGCTGCGAGAAGGGCTTCGACGACCTGAACACCAACAAGGTCGACCCGGTCTCCCTGGACCCCCAGTTCGTCATGAACAAGGGCATCATCGACGCCACCTACCGCGACAACTTCGCCACCCTCCAGTGGCTGTGCTACGACTACGGCATCGTCCAGCAGATCATCACGCCCTTCGGCAGTTCGCTGGCAGGCGCCAACTACAACATCTTCAACCCGGGCGTCTCCTCCCAGGTATGGGTCAACTACTACCAGAGCGTGCTCAAGCAGGTGGTGGACGTGATCGAGAAGACGAAGGGCAACGCCCAGCGCTCCAACCTCTACAACCAGGCACGCATCTGGAAATGCTATGCCTTCATGATCGTGACGGACACCTACGGCGACGTCCCCTACACGGAGGCCTCCCGCGGCTACCTCAACGAGATCTCGCAGCCGAAGTACGACAAGCAGGAGCTGATCTACAAGGACATCCTGAAGGAGCTCGACGAGGCCAGTGCCGCCCTTGACGCGGCGAAGGCGACCTCCGTGGCCGACATCCTCTACGGCGGCAACATCACCCGCTGGAAGCGCCTCGGCTATTCGCTGATGCTCCGCGCCGGCATGCGCCTCTGCCGCGTCGATCCGGCCACGGCGCGCACCTATGTGGCCAAGGCCGTCGCCGGCGGGCTCATGCAGTCCAATGCCGACAACTCGGTCATGCGCCACACCTCGCTGTACCAGAACTGGGTGGCCGTGCACCTCACAGCGCGCGAGAAGGCCAACTTCTACATCGCCAAGCCCTTCGTCGACTTCCTGAAGAACAACAACGACCCCCGGCTGCGGGCCATCTCGGTCCGCCACGTGGGGGCCCGTACCGGTGCCGAGCAGACGGCGGCCCGCCTGAGCACCGACCCGGCCGTGCAGATCGGCATGCCCATGGGCTACGACGACGTATCGATCCGCAACACCTTCACCACCTTCGGCGTGGCGAGCCTGTATGACTACTCGCAGGTGAACCTCTCGACCATCCTCAAGACGGATGCGCCCGAGTTCCATGTCACCTATGCCCAGACGCAGCTCCTGCTGGCGGAGGCCATCGTCCGCGGATGGGCGACGGGCAATGCCGATGCCGCCTACAAGGCGGGCATCCGGGCCCATATGGAGCAGATGGCCCTGTACGATGTCTCGGCCACCATCCCCCCGGCCAGCATCCAGACCTATCTGGACGCCAACACCCTCGTAGCCGGCAACGAACTCGAACAGATCAACAACCAGTACTGGGTGGCCTCCTTCATCAACGGCTCGGAGACCTACGCCAACTTCCGTCGCAGCGGCTTCCCCCGGCTGACGAAGAACCCCTACCCGGGCTCTGAGATCAAAGGCAACTTCATCAACCGCATCCCCTATCCCGACAGTGAGATCATCACCAACCTCGGCAACCTGAACGATGCGGTCAAGAACCAGGGTCCCAACGACCTGAATTCAAAGGTCTGGTGGGATAGCAAGTAAGGGATCCCGATCTTGTGCGGACAGGCCGGGCCCGACCGACCGGTGTGCCTTCGGCGCAACACCCCTGGGAAGACGCCGAAGGGATGCCGACGGCCGGGCCCCGGCACCTGATGAACGAGCCAAAACCGCATTGATGGAAAAGGATTTCCTGCTCGGATGCGACTGGGGTACGACCTCCTTCCGGCTGACGCTCTGTGATGCGGAGACCCTGGCCGTCCGCGCCGAGGTCCGCTCCGACGAGGGCGTCGCCAGCACCTTCCGCGACTGGAAGGAGTCCGACCCGGGCGGAGCCGTCTCCCGCGAACGCTACTTCCGCCGCCGGCTGGGCGGTCACCTGGCCCGGCTGTCTCAGTCCGCCGGGATGTCCGTCGAGGGCATTCCCCTGGTCGTCTCCGGCATGGCCTCATCGTCGCTGGGGATGCAGGAGCTGCCGTATGCGAACCTGCCCTTTTCGCTCGACGGCGGCGATGCCGTCTCGCGGTATCGGGTGGGGGACGGGGACCTGCCGAACGACATCCTCCTCCTGTCCGGCGTCCAGGGTGAGGCCGATGTGATGCGGGGGGAGGAGACCCAGGTGCTCGGCCTGATGCATCTGCTGGCGGCCGAAGGCATCCGGCCCGGCCGCGCCAAGGTCCTGTTCCCCGGCACCCACTGCAAACACATCCACCTCGAGGGCGAGGCCATCGTCTCCTTCCAGACCTTCATGACGGGGGAGGTGTTCGGCATCCTCCGGCAGCATAGCATCCTTGCGGACTCGGTCGATGCCGATCCGTTGACGGGGCATTCGCCGGACGCCGTCGACGCCTTCAGGGAAGGCGTGCAGACCTCCCTCGAGAGCCCTTTCCTGCACGCCCTCTTCTCCGTACGCACCAATCAGCTCTTCGACCGGTTCGACCGGCATCTGAACGCCTACTACCTGAGCGGGCTGCTGATCGGTTCCGAGTTGCAATCGCTCTCCGAAGGCGATGACGCCCCCATCATCCTCTGCAGCAGCAGCCATCTGCACGATGTCTACCGCTTCGGGCTGGAGGCGTTGGGTCTGTTGTCGCGCACTTCCGTGCTGTCCGGCGGCATGACGGAGCGGGCCACGCTGGCGGGGCAGGCGCTGTTGTTGTCGAAAACCAAGGAGGCCTGAGATGGGCGTAGGGACCTTTTCCGAAGTGCTCTTCCAGCGGTTGCCCATCGTGGGGGTGGTGCGGCATCTGCCGGCCGCCGACTGGCCGGCGCTCCTGGAGGCCTACCAGCGGTCGGGACTGACGACGATCGAGGTCACCCTGAACACGTCGGGCGCCCTGGGCATGATCCGATGGGCTGCCGACCGCTTTGGCGACAGCCTGAACATCGGCGCCGGGACCGTCTGCACCCTCGAGGAGTTGCACCTGGCGGCCGAGGCCGGGGCGGGCTTCATCGTTACGCCCGTCCTGACGCGCGACGTCATCGTCGCCGCGAAGCGTTTGGGCCTGCCCGTCTTCCCCGGGGCCTTCACCCCGACGGAGATCCGCGAGGCCTGGGTGCTGGGGGCCAGCCGGGTGAAGGTCTTTCCCGCCGCACAGCTAGGCCCGGCCTATATCAAGGCCGTCAAGGCCCCGTTCCCCGACATCCGGCTCATGCCGACGGGCGGCATCGGGAGCGGAGACGTCGCCGCCTACCGCAGGGCCGGCGCGGACGCCCTCGGCATCGGATCGCCCCTGTTTCCGGACGACCTGATGTCGCGCGGCGACTGGGGCGCGTTGCAGCAGCATTTCGAGCGCTTCGTCAACAACTGGAATACAGCCCTATGACAAGGCACAGGTACCGATGGGGGGTCGTCGCCCTCCTCTTCACGGCCACGACCATCAACTACCTCGACCGCCAGTTGATCGGGCTGCTGAAGCCCATCCTGGAGCCCGAGTTCGGCTGGTCGGAGACCGATTTCGCACGGATCGTGATGGCCTTCACCGCGGCCTATGCGGTGGGTCTTCTCGTCAGCGGCGGGTTGATCGACCGCATCGGCTCCAAGCTGGGCTATGCCCTGTCGATCACGGTCTGGAGCATTGCCGGCATGCTGCATGCGGTGGCGCGCGGGGCGACGGGCTTCGTGATCGCCCGCATCGGACTGGGCCTGGGCGAGGCGGGCAACTTCCCGGCGGCCGTGAAGACGGTGGCCGAATGGTTCCCGAAGCGGGAGCGGGCCCTGGCGACGGGCATCTTCAACGCGGGGACGAGCATCGGCGTCGTCGTCTCGCTGCTGATCGTGCCGCTCATTCTCGCGCGGGCCGGCTGGCAGGGCGTCTTCCTCATCACGGGTGCGCTGGGCTTCGTCTGGCTCGTCTTCTGGTGGGTCTACTACGACGTGCCGGAGCGCCAGAAGCGCCTGTCGAAGGCCGAACTCGACCATATCCGCGACGGGCAGGACGACGCGCCTGCAGGAGATGCGGACACCCGGCCGGTCCGATGGCTCAGCCTGCTGCGTCAGCGAAGCACCTGGGCCTATGTGACGGGCAAGGGGCTCATCGACCCGATCTACTGGTTCTTCCTGTTCTGGCTGCCCTCCTACTTCGCGTCCAACTTCCAGCTCGACCTGAAGAGGCCGAGCCTGGAACTGATGACCATCTACCTGGCCACGACGGTGGGCAGCGTCTTCGGCGGGTATCTGTCGTCCCGGCTCGTCGCCCGGGGCTGGGAGACCCTGCCGGCCCGGAAGGCCGCCCTCCTCATCTTCGCCGTGCTGGAGCTGTCGGTCATCCTCACCCGCTATGCGTCGGGTCCGTGGATGGCGGTGGGGCTGCTGAGCCTGGCGGTCGCCGTCCACCAGGCCTGGGCCGCCAACGTGTTCACGCTGGCCACCGACATGTTCCCCCGGCAGGCCGTCAGCTCCGTCGTGGGCATCGGAGGGATGGCCGGGGCGGTGGGTGGCATCCTGTTCCCCGCCTTCGTCGGCCAGGTGCTCGACAGCTACAAGTCGGCCGGCCACCTCGACGACGGCTACAAACTGATCTTCACCATCTGCGGCTGCACCTACCTGGTGGCCTTGCTCATCATCCACCTGCTCACGCGCGGGCGGGCACAGGTGCGGCTCGAAGACATCACCTGAACCAAAAATTAAACCACGATGGACAAAACCTCAGTCAACACGAAGCACCCCCGCCGGGAATTGATGAAGATGATGGCGATGGGGTCCACGGCCGGGCTCTTCGGCCTGTTCGGCAGCGGAACGGCCCGGGCCGGCGACCGGGACACGCCGGCCTACGCCAAGGGCATGGCACCGGTGAAGATCCGCGACGTCAAGGCCATCGCCACCTGTCCGGAAGGCATCAACATCATCGTCGTCAAGGTGGAGACCACCGAGCCCGGCCTCTACGGCCTCGGATGCGCCACCTTCACCCAGCGGGCGGCCGTGGTGGTCACCGCCATCGAGAGTTACCTCAAGGAGTTCGCCGTCGGCAAGGATGTCGACAACATCGAGGACATGTGGAACTCCTTCTACGTGAGTTCCTACTGGCGCAACGGCCCCGTCCTGAACAACGTCATCAGCGGGCTCGACCAGGCCCTGTGGGACATCAAGGGCAAGCGCGCCAAGATGCCCGTCTACCAGCTCCTCGGCGGCAAGAGCCGCTTCGCGGTCGACTGCTACGGGCACGCCAGCGGCAACACCCCGGAGGCCGTGGCCGAGAGCTGCCAGAAGTTCATGGAGCAGGGATACCGGCACGTGCGCATCCAGCAGGGCGGATACGGCGGTACCGGACTAGTGCAGCAGCCCGACTTCCGCAAGGCCGGCTACGGCTACGAGAACGACCAGTACATGAACGAGCGCGTATACCTCAAGTCGGTACCGAAGATGTTCGAGACGGTCCGCAAGCGCTGCGGGGAGGACGTCGAACTGCTGCACGACATCCATGAGCGGATCCAGCCCATGGACGCCATCAACATGATCAAGGCGCTGGAGGACTACCGGCCCTTCTTCATCGAGGACCCCTTCTCGCCCGAGAACCAGGAGTGGTTCAAGCAGTTGCGCGCCACCACGTCCGTGCCCATCGCCATGGGCGAACTCTTCAACAACATCAACGAGTACAAACTGCCGATGGTGAACCAGTGGTTCGACTTCATCCGCGTCCACGTGTCGCAGATCGGCGGCATCTCGCCGGCCATGAAGATCGCCCGGCTGGGCGAATACTTCAACATCCGCACGGCCTTCCACGGTCCGGGCGACGTGTCGCCCGTCGGCCATTCCGCCCATGCGCATGTCGACCTGGCCATCTGGAACTTCGGCATCCAAGAGGCCGTCCGGTTCTCGGACAAGCTGAAGTCGATCTTCAGCGGATGTCCGACGATGGACAACGGCTACATGTATGTCAACGAGGTGCCCGGCTTGGGGGTCGACGTCAACGAGAAGGAGGCGGCGAAGTATCCGATCACGACGAAGTCGAACTGGCAGGTCCGCAAGGGCGACGGCACGATCATCCGGCCCTGAGGCCGGTGTCCGTCGACGGCTCGACAGACCGCGTCGCCGCCGGGTGGGTTCAAGTCCCATCCTGGCGGCGACCGTTTTTTCAGGCCAGCCGCCCCGGCGGCGGGCCGTGCGTCTCCGGTGTCCGCGCGCAGCATCGTAGGTGTCAAAGGGCAAGGCCGTCGCAGCGCAAGGGATGCGGCCATCACCCAACCTCTTCCCCTCCGCCGTACCTTTGCACCGAATCCGCATGCGATGCTGAAGCGTTCCCTCTTCGTGGCCATCACGGCCGGGCTGGCCTATCTGGTGGTCGACCAGTACGTCGTCTGTCCGACATATCGCTTCGAGGCACCAAGGCCCTTCCGTGGGGAGCGGTTCTACAATCCCTATGCCGACTTCCGACCGGATGCATGGACCCTTGCCAACCTGCATGCGCATACGGCATCCTGGCTCGGCGTCACCAACGGCCGGGGCGGGGCCGAAGACCTGTATGCGGCCTACGACTCGATGGGCTATGGTTTCCATGCCGTGTCCGACTACATGCGCATCAACCGGCACGGTTCCGACGCCGCGGGCTGGGTGCCGGCCTACGAGCACGGGTATAACATTCCCAAGGCGCACCAGCTGGTGGTGGGCGCACGGCAGGTGACCTGGAAGGACTATCCCTTCCCGCTCACCCTCTCCAACCGGCAGGACCTGCTCGATCGGCTTTCCTCCGACAGCGGAGTGGCGGTCATCATCAACCATCCCGCGATGCGCATCGGGTACCATGCCACCGATCTGAAGTTCCTCAGCAACTACGATGCGCTGGAAGTGCTGAATGCCTACGAGATCGCCTTCCGATACTGGGATACGGCCCTGTCGAACGGACATAGGGTATCGATCGTCGGGAACGACGACACGCACAATGCAGGCGATCGCAGGTCGGTGGGCCGCTTCGCGACGCTCGTCCATGCGCCGCAACGGAGGCTCGACGAAGTCGTGGGGGCCCTCCAGTCGGGACGCACCATCGGCGTGCAGGTACCGCAGCGTGCCGACATGTCGTTCCCGGAGAAGGCGGCGATGCTCCGCAGGGCCGACACGCGGCTGATGCGCCTCTGGGTCGACACGGACACGCTGAAGGCCGACTTCAGCGGGGCTGTGGTCGACCTGCAAGTCGTCGGACAGTCCGGCATCCTGCGTTTTCGGGCCGACACGGCCCGCCAGCTACGCCTTCCCATCGCCGCGGCCGACACATACCTGCGCATCGCCTATTCCACACCCGACGGGATCCGGTATCACTTCAACCCCGTCTGTCGGGCCGACGGGCCGATCGGCAACCGCCGCCCTCCGAAGGCGCCCTGACCTTTCGGCAGTGCCGATGCACGGATCGTGCATGCGGATGGGCACGCTGCGAGTGCCCATCCGCGCGATGCCCCCCGGCCAGGTGAGCATCGCCTTGGGAAATCGGGGCATGGCGCCATTCCGGCTGGTCATGCCCGCCCCGCAACGATAGATGCCAACCTGAACGGATCCATACCCCACAAGGGTGCGCCCATGTCCATTCCGGCCAGGGGGTTTGTGATCCGCCACCTTGGTCTTCCGATCCGCTGATCGGATCCGGACAGGGTGGATCTCCAGGACTTGAACCCATTCGGTCCGTTGCATATGGGATGGAGACCCTATCGGTCGGCGATCCATCCCGATGCCATACATCGGATCCCTCCGCCAGGCCTGCCCGAGGCAGGGCTCAGGGCCTCGGGCGCGCTCAGAGGAACAGGTCGGTGTACAGTTGCGCTCCCGGCACGACGGCGTAATGCGACAGGTCGGTGACGCCTTCTTCCGCCAGTACCTGTTCGTCGATGAAGAAGTGGCCGGTGCAGGCGCCGGAGGGTCTTTTCAGGATGTGGAAGGCGGCATCGCCGAGGATCTCGGGCTTTCGGCTCATGCGCATGAGCATTTCGCCGCCGAGGAGGTTCTGGACGGCCGCCGTGGCGATGGTCGTGCGGGGCCATAGGGCGTTGGCCGCGATGCGGTCGCCCTTGAGTTCCTCGGCGAGGCCCATCGCCACCATGCTCATGCCGTACTTGCTGATGGTGTAGGCGAGGTGGTTGCCGAACCACTTGGGGTCCATGTTGAGGGGTGGCGAGAGGTTCAGGATATGCGGGTTGTGGCCCTTGCGCAGGTGCGGGATGCAGGCGCGGCTGACGAGGAAGGTGCCGCGGACGTTGATGTCGTGCATCAGGTCGTAGCGTTTGGGCTCGGTCTTCTCGGTCGGCGTCAGCGAGATGGCGGAGGCATTGTTGACGAGGATGTCGATCCCGCCGAATACGGACACGGTCTGTTCCACAGCGGCGGCGATCTGCTCCTCGAAGCGGATGTCGCAGGGGACGGCCAGCGCCTTTGCGCCCATTGCCTCGACCTCGGCGGCGACCGAGTGGATCGTGCCGCCCAGCTTGGGGTTCTCCTCGACCGACTTGGCGGCGATGACGATGTTGGCCCCTTCCGATGCCAGCTTCAGGGCGATCGCCCTGCCGATGCCGCGGCTCGCACCGGTGATGAACGAGGTCCTTCCCTGGAATGTCATGTGCCCTCCTTGGTTTGGTTGTTCGTGATGGCTCAAATGTCGCGATTTCCGCGGGTAGGTTCTCAAAACCCGGTGAGGTTCCCAGAACCGGGGGTGGTTCTGAGGACATGCGGGGGTTCTGCGAACTGGGTGGGGTTCTCAAAACCTGGGGGAGTTCTCAGAACTGGGGGTGGTTCTGAGGACATGCGGGGGTTCTGCGAACCGGGTGGGGTTCTCAAAACCTGGGGGAGTTCTCAGAACCTGGGGTGGT
>Ga0172373_10001562_pt1 | contig 37089 bp, 53 predicted proteins | sample Lak10m_2_FD_114546 | JGI IMG/M metagenome (GOLD analysis project Ga0172373, IMG submission 114546) | Freshwater microbial communities from Kabuno Bay, South-Kivu, Congo - kab_092012_10m | ecosystem: Environmental > Aquatic > Freshwater > Lake | place: Democratic Republic of the Congo... | reverse complement strand
CGCCCCCTGAAAAAGAAGCGTGTGTGGCAGCCGGACCTGAAGTACGGCTCGGAGACGTTGACCCGTTTCGTGAACGCGCTTATGTGGAGTGGTAAGAAGGATGTCGCCCGTGCGGTCGTCTACGAGGCTCTCGCCGAGATCGAGAAGGGCGGCGCCAATCCCTTGGAGACCTTCGAGTCAGCGCTGCGCAATGTCTCGCCCTTGATGGAGGTGCGCTCCCGCCGCGTCGGTGGCGCTAACTACCAGGTGCCGCGTGAGGTGCCGCAGTCACGCCGTCTCGCACTCTCCTTCCGCTGGCTGATTAATGCCGCGCGCGCCAAGAAGGGTAAGCCGATGGGGGCTAAGCTCGCCGCCGAACTCCTCCTCGCCGCTAAGAACGAAGGAGACGCGATTAAGAAGAAGGACGAGATGCACCGTATGGCCGACGCCAACAAGGCCTTCGCCCACTTCGCGTGGTAGCTGTGCTACAGTGAGGGTGCGCAGGGCGCTTTTTATTTTTATCAAACACCAAACCTTATGAATCGGGACTATCCGCTTGAGAGAGTACGTAACTTCGGCATCATCGCCCACATCGACGCGGGTAAGACGACCGTCTCGGAGCGCATCCTCTACTACACGGGCGCTCAGCACAAGATCGGCGAGGTGCACGAAGGCGAGACCACGACCGACTGGATGGAGCAGGAGCGAGAGCGCGGCATCACCATCACCGCGGCGGCCATCACCTGCTTCTGGCAGCCTACGCATAAAGGTCGAACCTTAAATCCAAATTCTCAAGGTTCGACCTTGGATAAATTCCGTTTCAATATTATCGACACTCCAGGACACATCGACTTCACCGCCGAGGTGAAGCGCTCGATGCGCGTGCTTGACGGCGCTATCGTCGTCTTCGACGGCGTCGCGGGCGTCGAGCCACAGAGCGAGACCAACTGGCGCTACGCTGACGAGGCGAATGTGCCGCGCATCTGCTTCATCAACAAGCTCGACCGCACCGGCGCCTCCTTCGAGCGCTCCTACGCGAGCATCCTCGATCGTCTCTCGCCCAAAGCGATTCGCATGCAGATCCCGATAGGGGAGGAGGCAGCGCACGAGGGCGTCATCGACCTCCTCACCTTGAAGGCCTACCGCTTCTCGGGCAATATGGGCGACGAAGTAATCGAGGGTGAGGCACCCGCCGAGCTTCTCGACGAGGCCAAGAAGTACCGCGCCGAGCTCGTCGAGCGCATCGTCGAACAGGACGAGACGGCGATGAACACGTATCTCGAGGGTAAGGAGCCCTCGGTCGAGGAACTGAAAAAGATTCTGCGTAAGGGGGTGATGGCGAATGCCGTCTTCCCGGTCTACACCGGCTCCGCGCTGAAGAATAAGGGCGTCCAGCTCGTGCTCGACGCGGTGGTGGACTACCTCCCTTCGCCGCTCGACCTTCCGCCGGTGACCGGAACGAATCCCTCAACTGGCGAGGCGATCGAACGCCACGCCTCTGACGACGAGCCCTTCTGCGCACTCGCCTTCAAGCTCCAGACCGACCCGTTTGTGGGCGCGCTGACCTTCTTCCGCGTCTACTCGGGCTCGGTCTCGGCGGGCTCGTATATCTACAATTCGAACACGGGCGCCAAGGAGCGCCTCGGCCGCATCGTCCGCCTTCAGGCCGACAAGCGCGAAGAGGTCCAGCAGGTCTTCACCGGTGAAATCGCCGCCGCCGTGGGGTTGAAGGACACCAAGACCTCGCACACGCTCTGTGACGAGGCGAACCCGATTATGCTCGAGGAGATTAAGTTTCCCGAACCGGTGGTGTCGCTCCGCATTGAGCCCAAGACCAAGGCCGACCAGGAGAAGATGGGTATCGCGCTCCGCAAGCTCTCGGACGAGGACCCGACCTTCCGTATCAAGACCGACGAAGAGACGAACGAGACTATTATTTCAGGTATGGGCGAATTGCATCTTGAAATTTTGGTTGATCGTATGAAGCGCGAGTTCAATGTCGAGGCGAATGTCGGCAAGCCGCAGGTCGCCTACCGCGAGACGATTCTCGGAAGCGCCGAGGCAGAAGGGAAGTACATCAAGCAGACAGGCGGTCGCGGCCAGTACGGCCACGTGAAGATTAGGATGAAGAAGCTCGAGCCGATTGACCCGGAGAAGAAGCAGCCGAAGAATGTCACGCGCGAGGACCACTTCGAGTTCATCAACAACATCAAGGGCGGTGTCGTGCCGCAGGAGTTCATCGCGCCGGTGGAGAAGGGTATCCGCGAGGCGATGAGCCGCGGCTTCCTCGCCGGCTTCCCGATGGTCGACATCTCTGTCGACCTCTATGACGGCTCCTACCACGATGTCGACTCGTCTGAAATCGCCTTCAAGATCGCGGCGTCGATGGCCTTCCAGGAGGCAGCCGGCAAGGCCAAGGCCGTTATCCTCGAGCCGATTATGAAGGTCGAGGTCGTGGTGCCCGAGCAGTTTATGGGTGATATCACGGGCTCTTTGTCGGGTAAGCGCGGGCAGATAGAAGGGATGGAGGACAGAGGAATGAATAAAGCGGTGCATGCAAAAGTGCCGCTCTCGGAGATGTTCGGCTACACCACCACGCTCCGCTCGATGACCGAAGGCCGCGGCGGGATGACGATGGAATTCGACCATTACGACGTGGTCCCGACCAACGTCGCGGCGGACATCATCGCCTCCCGCAAGTAGTATCTACGCCACCGTTTAGAACAAGGTTTAACCTTGTTAAAACCACCCGGCCCGCGAAAGCGGGCCGGGAGCGTTCGTACGGTTGTAGTATGCTGAAGGAGCACACCTGCAGTTCGGGACGGGGTGCCGACGAGGGTCTTTGTATAGGAAAAACCTGGGCTAGATAGCGAACAGGACCTAATCGCGCCGTGTTTCAAGGAGCAAGCTCATTCCGGCCGCCAATCTTTCGGCGGCCGCGATTGTTTCAAATCCCAAGGTTGACCACTCTATTGGAGCCTGTATCATATCTCTATGCAAACAGGGGACTTCTTTAGCACCTACTTCTTTACCGGCTACAAGCCCGGAAGGTTGATTCGTGCGTAGGAAGATTCCCACCCACTAACCAGCCCTCCGGAGAGGGTTGGTTTCGTTTAAGGAGGTTCGTATGAGTGAGAGTGTGAATTGCCCGAAGCATGGGCCGATGACGTACTTCAGTACCTTGCGAATGACGAGCCAGAGCGCGCGGCGGAAGTATCGCTGTGCATCCTGCTCGCACACGGACACGATTGAGGTGTATTTCATTCCTCAAGCGCGTCCGGCACTACCAAAAGAGAAGTGAGGATGCTCTTTCGACCCCGCGTAGCGGGGTCGCTCTTTTCGGTTGTGCACAGATGCGTAGCGGTTGCGTATTGCTTCGTGCTGGCGGTGGTAGTCTATGACGATGGCATGGAGTTGATGCCTACTGTTGGTCTTTCACACCTGAAGTGGAGGAGTTAGCTATGGGAACAAAAGAGTCGGATCTGCCTCTGGTTGGCGCAGCACAACCGGAAGATGAATTGAAGAACGCAGTGCATCAAGCAGAAGAAACGAATGCTGTGATGCGACAGACAGAAAGCCTAAGACGGCAAGAACGGAACTTCTACAGCAATCGCGGTGACGACGGTGACCTGCATTTGGCCGCGTGACCTCCCAGGTTTTGCAACCGCCCCGACCATTTGGCCGGGGCTTGCGTATCTCGTCCCATTTCAATCGAGGTTCCTCTGGGGAGGGTCATAAAAAGCGGGCAAATACGCCTCGAAATAGCTATGCACCGTGGCCGCCTCTCGGGCGGCCACGGGGTTGGTGTATAATTAGATTCTTGGAGCCCGTCGAATGTCTCGGCGGGCCGTTCTCTAACATAAGGAGCGTCAATTGATTATCAATATCTCTCCGAAACTACAGTTGAGCGTCGAGGAGCTGGTTCGTCTCGCCAAGGCAGCCGAGGAGTTCGAGAATTTTCTCAAAGAAACACCGATGGGAGAATTCAAACCGTGTGCGTTCTACACACCAGGACTCCGGGACGTACGCGTTATCCGCAAGGACTGCTCGTATACAGCATGCCGTGTGTCGCGCTGGAGTGACATCCTGCTCGACACACACTGCCCGTGGTGGAAGTTCTGGGGCAGATACGTCGGATTCGAAGTGTACTATCCGTGGGCACTCGAGCTCACGGAGACAATATCAGTACGATCCGTGCTCGAGCGAGTGCTCCAGGAGGACCCGCACGCATTCGGGAAATACAAGCGGCTCTACTTCTGGCTCGCTCGCGGCCTCACTGTGCGCATCGGTAAAGAAGAGAAGTAATCTCGCGGGCTGGTCCACGACCAGCCCGCCATTGTTTTCGGACACTTGCGTATTTATTGCGCGTCTCCTATAGTGCCTAGAACGCATTGAGGCGTTGCTCTTTGGCTCGTCGGCTGTTTTTTGCTTGCGGGCCGGAGCGTTTTCCGACTCGCGTCGGAGTTATTCGTGATTTATTAGAATAATTACCAACTATGGCAGAATTCAATCGTGCGAAGCCGCACATGAACGTAGGCACTATCGGCCACGTTGACCACGGCAAGACGACCTTGACCGCCGGCATCCTCCACACCCTCGATATGTTGAAGGGTGAGGGCTACGCTGCCCGCGTCGAGGGCGTCGACAAGATCGACAGCGCTCCCGAGGAGAAGGCGCGCGGTATCACTATCGCGCTCCATCACTCGGAGTATGAGACGCCGAACCGCCACTACGCGCACATCGATGCTCCGGGGCACGCAGACTACATTAAGAATATGATCACCGGTGCCGCCCAGATGGACGGTGCAGTCCTCGTGGTCGCCGCCACAGACGGCGTGATGCCGCAGACGCGCGAGCACATCCTGCTCGCCAAGCAGGTTGGCCTCAAGAAGCTCATCGTCTTCCTCAACAAGGTGGATATGGTGGCCGAGGCAGACCTTATCGACCTCGTCGAAGAGGAAATCCGCGAGCTCTTGACCAAGCAGGGCTACGACGGCGCCAACACGCCGATTATCCGCGGCTCGGGCCTGAAGGCTCTCGAAGCCAAGGACCTCTCCGACGAGTATGCTAAGAAGATCAAGGAGCTCGTCGACACGATGGACACCTACTTCGATCTCCCCAAGCGCGAGACCGACAAACCGTTCCTGATGCCGATTGAGGACATCTTCTCGATCGAAGGTCGCGGCACGGTGGTGACCGGCCGCATCGAGCGCGGTACCGTCAAGGTGGGTGAGGAAGTCGAGATTGTCGGTATCAAGCCGACCGCTAAGACGACCGTCACCGGCATCGAGATGTTCAACAAGCAGCTCCAGCAGGGCGAGGCAGGCGACAACGCCGGTGTCCTCCTGCGTGGTACGAAGAAGGAGGATGTGCATCGCGGCCAGGTGCTCGCCAAGACGGGCTCGGTCACGCCGCACACCGACTTCGATGCCGAGGTCTATGTGCTCGGCAAGGACGAGGGCGGCCGTCACACGCCGTTCTTCTCTGGCTACAAGCCGCAGTTCTACATCCGCACCACGGACGTCACCGGCGAGGTGACCCTTCCGGAGGGCAAGGAGATGGTGATGCCGGGCGACACGGTCACCTTCAAGGTGAAGCTCGTCGCCCCCGTCGCGCTCGAAGCCGAACAGCACTTCGCTATTCGCGAGGGCGGTAAGACGGTCGGCGCCGGCGTCGTGACCAAGATCACGGCCTAAGGAACCATGGCGACCGAGGCAGCAAAAGCTAAGAAGGCACCCGCTAAGAAGCGGGTTGCGAAGAAGGCAGCAACACCTGCCGCCGCGGCCGAGCACAAGCTCCGGATTCGCGTCCGCGCCTACGAGCACAAGATTCTCGACCTCTCGGTGAAGCAGATTATGGACACCGCCGCTCGCTTCGACGCGGTCGTCGTCGGTCCCGTACCGCTTCCCACCGAGATCAAGCGCTGGACGGTCAACCGCTCCACCTTCGTCTACAAGGATGCGCGCGAACAGTTCGAGATGCGCGTGCACAAGCGCCTCATCGACATCTTGAACCCATCGCCGAAAGTGATCGAGGCCCTCACGAACCTCAATCTCCCTTCCGGCGTCACCATTGACGTCAAGATGGTCTAACGTTCCCGAATAGGGAAAAGCAAAACCGCCCGCGAGCTTGCTCGCGGGCGGTTTTGTGGTATATTCGCATCAGGTTAACAGAGGAGGTCCATAATATGGCCAAGAAGGTGTTGATATGTGGTAACTGCGGGGGATCGATTTTCGGTATTCCGGCATTTAAGGGGGATGTTCCAGTTCACACTAAGGCATGTCCGGAGCAGGAAGAAGACATCGGCACCGGGAGCGGCGACATCGGCGACGAACCGCCGGATCTGTCGCAGTTCGGTCCCAGGGACAGGTTCTGCGATTAGTACCTGCCTTCCACAAGGTCTTTCTGAAGCCACTCAGGTCGAGTGGCTTCTTATTGCATATTTCTCCCGCCTCCTGTAGAGTACTCCTAACGCTACGTTCCCTCGGGAACCTATGGCAGAACGCGCGATGCGTCTGTCATCGCGCGTTCTGCGTTGAAATCTTTGATTTCGACCCAACCAACAGAAAATGAAATTTATCCTCGCCAAGAAAGAGAACATGACCCGTATCTTTACGGCAGACGGTCTCGCGCACGCGGGGACTATCCTCGTCGCCGAGCCGATTACGGTCACCCAGGTGAAGTCGGCGGAGGGCGCAGACAAGTACTCGGCGCTCCAGGTCGGTATGGGCTCACGCCGCCCCAAGAACATCGCGAAGGCAGTCCTCGGCCACACCAAGGGTGCGGGCTACGAGGCGCTCCGCGAATTCCGCGACGCTGCTGGCCTCGAGGTCGGCGCCACCATCGCCGCCGATACTTTCGCGGTAGGCGACACGGTCCAGGTCTCGGGCATCACCAAGGGTAAGGGCTTCGCGAACACTATCAAGCGCCACGGCTTTCACGGCGGCCCGCGCAGTCACGGTCAGAAGCACTCGGAGAAGGCGCCGGGATCGATCGGCGGCGCGGGCGGCCGCGCGGGCGGCCGCGTGGTGAAGGGTAAGAAGATGGCCGGCCGTATGGGAAGCGACCGTGTCACGGTCAAGAACCTGAAGGTCCTCGCGGTCGACGTGGCCGCGGGCCGCCTGATTGTCTCTGGCGCCGTGCCGGGCCGCCGCGGCACCCTGCTCGAAGTTATCGCCGCATAATTTGCATACTATGACTGCCGCAAAGAAAACCATTACGAAGACAAAGAAAGTTAGGACATCGGATGTCCGAGTTTCTGAAGTTGGACATCCGATGTCCAAGCCCGCTGAACTGCCGGTGTACTCGATGGCAGGGAAGCAGGTGGGCTCGATCGCACTCCCCGAGGCGCTCTTCGCCGCGCCCTGGAAGAGCGACCTCGTCCACCAGGTCGTAACCGCGATGCAGGCCAATCTGCGCCAGAATCGCGCACACACCAAGGACCGCTCCGAGGTCTCGGGTGGCGGTAAGCGCCCGTGGAAGCAGAAGGGCACCGGCCAGGCGCGTCACAGCTCGACCCGCTCGCCGATCTGGCGCCACGGCGGTATCACCTTCGGTCCGCGCAATGTCCGCGACTACAGCGAGAAGATTAACCGCAAGATGAAGATCGCCGCGCTCCTCGCTGCACTCTCGAAGAAGGCGGCCGACGGCGAGCTGATCCTCGTCGACTCATTCACCTTCGCGGCACCCAAGGCCGCCGAGGCTAAGAAGGCGCTCCTCGCGATTGCCTCGGCCGCCGGCGCCGCTCCGCTCGCGAAGAAGGCGAAGAACGCCGCGCTCCTCGCGCTCGCGAGCTACGAGACGAACACGATCAAGAGCTTCGGCAACTTCGGCAATATCCTGACCGAAGAGGCACGCAACTTGAACCCGCTCTCGATCCTCTCGCACAAGTACCTCGTGATTGAGAATCCTGAGGCGACCTTCAAGACGCTCGCCGCGCGCACCGGTTCGACTGGCTCACGGCAAGCTAAATAAACGATTATGGCACTCTTTGGCACAAAGAAAGTAGAGAAGAAAGAGAAGAAGGCGGGAGTCGCGAAGAAGCGTGTCGCGCGTGCGGCTTCGCTCTCGAGTGGTATGGCCCACGAGATTATCCGCGCACCGTGGTTCTCGGAGAAGGCGCTCATCGCAACCGAGAAGGGCGTCTACGCCTTCGCGGTCTCGCCGCGCGCGACCAAGGCACAGATCGCGGGCGCGATTAAGGAGATCTACAACGTCGCGCCGCGCCAGATCCGCATCGCGCGCCTCCCGGGTAAGGCCAAGGCGATGCGCACTCGCCGCGGGACGGGCGTCCGCGCCGCGCGTACCAAGGCCTACGTCTACCTCAACGCCGGTGATACGATTCAGTTTGCATAACTAGTATGAAAACCTACAAGCCCACATCGAAGAGCCGCCGCCATATGAGCACCCTTCCATACCGGGAGCTGCTCTCGGGCGACGCGCCGCACAAGGCACTTCTCGTGAAGAAAGAGAGCCAGGGCGGCCGTAACGGCTTCGGCCGCATCACCACGCGCCATCAGGGCGGCGGGCACAAGAAGCGTCTGCGTGTTATCGACTTCGCCTACACCAAGCGCGACATTCCCGCCAAGATTGAGACGATCGAATACGACCCCTTCCGCTCCGCCTTCATCGGCCTCGCACTCTACCGCGACGGCGAGCGTCGTTATGTGATTCTCCCCAAGGAGATGAAGGTCGGTAGCACCTTCGTCGTCTCGGCGGACGCGCCGCTTCTGCCGGGCAATCGTATGCCGCTCGGGAAGATCCCGGTGGGCACCTTTATCTACAACATCGAGATTGCGCCGGGCGCCGGCTCCTCGCTCGTGCGTTCTGCCGGAAACTATGCCGAGGTGGTCGCCCACGACGCGGGTTATGCGCAGATTAAGCTCCCCTCGACCGAAGTGCGTAAGGTCTCTGACCTCGCGTGGGCCTCGGTCGGCGCCGTGGGTAACGAGGAGTACAACCTCGTGAATATCGGCAAGGCCGGTCGCTCTCGCTGGATGGGTATCCGCCCGACGGTGCGCGGCTCGGCGATGAACCCGGTCGACCACCCGCACGGCGGCGGCGAAGGTCGCCAGGGTCGCGGTCTCCGACGCGCGAAGAGCAAGTGGGGTAAGCCAACCGGCAAGGGACAGAAGACCCGCACACCGAAGAAGTACAGCAATGTCTTCATCGTCTCCCGCCGCAAAGTCGGCAAGAAGCGGAAGGGTTAATTTCACAAACAAAACACCGGCCGCCCGAGAGGGCGGCCGGTGTTTTGTTTTGGGCTACGGATACGACGGATTGAGGACGTTCGCGAGATCACTCGCAAGCACTTGGAGGGTCTGCGGGCCGGCCGAGTAGGGCGCGACCGCGTAGGGGGCGAAGAGGATATCGAGTGTCGTGTTATCGAGGAAGAAGGCGGCGAAATTCGCCTCGGTCGGGACAGTGCCGTCAGTGAGCATCTGCGGGTTGTAGGCGTCGCCCAAGTTCGCGGGGAGCGTCGCGCGCGCGAGCGCCGAGAGGCGCTCGAGATAGCCCGAGTCGGGCGTGAAGAGGTCCGCGAGCGCGAGGCGCGCGCCCGTCGCCTTGTCGAAGACGAAGGTGGTGAAGGTCGTGTTACCGTGCGCACCGAGCGTGTCGGTGTAGACCGTGAAGATATAGGAGACGGTGTGCGCCGAGGAGCTCATCAAATAGAGAATCTGCAATTTCTCCTTGCGCCCCTGATCGAAGCCGAGCGTCTTCACATCGGCGGCCGTGAGATTGGTGAAGTTCCCCGCGGTCTTAAATTGTGTCATCGTCTCGGCGACGAAACTCTTCATCGCCTCGACGGCCGCCACGTTTGCCGCACCCGAGAGGGGAGTAGAGGAGGCGTAGTTGGCGGCGATATCGTAGTACGGCGCGTGTTCGGTGTAGCTCCCGCCGGTGAGGAAGGCTGTGTCGGTCGCCCCCGGTGCCGTAGAGGGCGCCGGGCGTAGCGCGAGGTATCCCACCCCCGCCGCCGCGAGGAGCACCACCACCCCGAGCACCAGATATTGCTTATTTTCCATAGGTCTCTAGTGTAGCAGACCTCACAAATGATTTTGAGCTATGAAAGACAGAACTGTCAAGGTTCTGGAACGGATGAGGATGTATGAGGGCGTTTTCGGGAGGTACAGTTGACTCCTGGCACCCCTTCCTGTACATTTCCTTTATCCCGCAGCGCGGGCTTTTCATTGCTTTATGTCACGCTCACTTAAGAAGGGACCCTTCGTGGACGCCAAACTCCTCAAGAAGGTCGCCAACAAGAAACCGGCTTCTGCCGGGGTGATTACGACGTGGGCCCGCCGCAGCCAGGTCAGCCCCGAGATGATCGGCTTCACCTTCGGCGTCCACAACGGCAAGAGCCACATCGAAGTCCTCGTCACCGAGGATATGGTGGGGCACCGTCTCGGCGAGTTCTCACCGACCAAGAAGTTCATTCGCCACGGCGGCAAGATGCAGAAAGAGATCGAGGCCAAGAAGCAGGAGGCCGAGATTACGGCCGCCAAGGCCGCCAAGGCCGCCCCTGCTCCCGCAGCCAAGAAATAAGGTATGTCGAGCGCCACACTCAAGAGTCACAATCAGACGCCGCGTAAGGTGCGGCTCGTCACCGAGCTCGTGAAAGGGAAGAAGGTCTCCGAGGCGCTCGTCGCACTCCAGTTCCTCCCCAAGCGTGCGGCAGAGCCGGTCGCGAAGCTGATTAAGAGCGCCGCAGCCGCAGCGAAGGATAGCGGCGAGAAGGTCGAGGAGCTCACGGTCCAGTCGATTATCGTCGAGAACGCCGGGATGTTGAAGAAGTATATGCCGCGCGCCTTCGGTCGTGCCTCGATGATTCGCCGCTGCAAGAGCCGCGTGATTGTGAAGCTCGCCCCAGCTGTCGCCAAAGCGAAGAAGACCAAGAAGGCCACTAAGAAAGCCGCCTAATTTACTATGACGCACATCGTTCATCCCTTCGCACACCGCCTCGGCATCATCCGGGACTGGAAGAGTCGTTGGTTCGCCGCTGACAAGAGGAGCTTCCGCGACAACATCAAGGTCGACGAGGCGATTCGCCACTTCCTCGCTAAGCGCTTGCGCGGTACCTACACCTCGAACATCGAGATCGAGCGCTCGGCGGGTGAGCTGCGTATTATTCTCTCCACTGCGCGCCCGGGTCTCGTGATCGGCCGCTCGGGTGAGAATGCGACTAAGCTCCGCGCCGAGCTCACCTCCGTCGTACGCAAGACGTCCCCGGCCGCGCTCCCGGCCGGCAAGCAGGTTAAGTTCGACATCAACGAGGTCCGCCAGCCCGAGACCGACGCGGCCGTCGTCGCCTATATGGTCGCCGAGGGTCTCGAGAAGCGCATGCCCTTCCGCCGCGTGCTCAAGCAGACGGTCGAGAAGGTAATCGCCGCCCGCGAGGTCGAGGGCGTGCGCATCGCGGTCTCGGGTCGCTTGGGCGGCGCCGAGATGAGCCGTAAGGAGGAGATCAAGAAGGGGCGCATCCCGCTCCAGACCTTCCGCGCGGACATCGACTTCGCTCACGAGCAGGCCTATCTACCCTATGGTGTGATCGGTATCAAGGTGTGGATCTTCCGCGGCAATATCTACCAGGATAAGAAGGCAGCTGTCCGCATGCCGGAGGCGTCCCGCTAATCTTTTCATATGTTGTTTCCCAAGAAAGTAAAACATCGTAAGTGGCAGACAGGGCGCAAGAGTGATAAGCGCCTCGCGCGTCCGGAGACGCGCGGTATCACCGTCGCCTTTGGCTCCTTTGGCCTCAAGGCGCTCTCGTCAGCGCGCGTCACGAGCAACCAGATCGAGGCCGCACGCAAGGTACTCACCCGCGCGACCGCCAAGACCGGTAAGCTCTGGATCCGTGTCTTCCCCGATCGCCCGGTGACCGCGAAGCCGGCCGAGGTGGGTATGGGCAGCGGTAAGGGCGACCCGAAGCACTACGTCTTCGAGGTGCGCCCGGGCCGTGTGCTCTTCGAAATGGACGGCGTGGACGAGAAGATTGCCCGCGCGCATCTGCGCCAGGCGGGGATGAAGCTTCCGGTGAAGACCTCTATCGTCACACGCGCATAATTGCTATTTCCTGATACTTATGACAAAAAAAGAGGCAATGACGACCAAGACGGACACGGAGCTCGTGAAGCTCCTCGGTGACACGCGTGCACAGCTCCGCACCGAGCGCTTCTCGGCTGCGGGCGCCCGCGCCAAGGACTCGAACGCGCCGCGGAAACTGCGCGTCACGATCGCTCGCATCCTCACCGAACAGACCGCCCGTGCTCGTAAGGTCGGCACAAACTAATTATGGAAACCAAAGCTACACGCCCCCAGTCCTTCGTCGGTACCGTCGTTAAGACGGCGATGCAGGAGACGGCCACGGTCCGCGTCGACCGCTATGTGAAGAACGCGAAGTACAAGAAGTACTTCACGCGCTCGAAGAAGTTCCTCGCCCACAACGCGGGTAACGTCGCGAAGGTCGGCGACACGGTGACGATCGTCGCGGTGCGCCCCATCTCGAAGATGAAGCGCTTCGCGATTGATGCCGCGAAGACGGTCAGCGCCGCCGCCGAATAATATATGTTGCAGCCCCAATCAATCGTTACTGTTGCAGACAACTCCGGCGGCCAGGTCGCACGCATCTTCAAGGTGCTCGGGGGCTCGAAGCGCCGCTACGCCGGTATCGGCGACACGGTCGTCGTCTCTATCCAAACCGCCCAGCCGCGTAAGGCGGTGAAGAAGAAGGATATTTACCGCGCGGTAGTCGTCCGCCAGGTGAACCCCTTCGCCCGTAAGGACGGCTCGTACATTCGCTTCGACGAGAACGTCGTGGTGCTCATCGAGAAGCAGGGTAAGGAGATGGGCCCAAAGGGGAACCGCATCTTCGGCCCCGTGCCGCGCGAGCTCTCGGAGCGCGGTTGGCACAATATCGTGGCGCTCGCCCCCGAGGTCGTCTAACTATTTGCGTATGAAGATTAAGAAAGGAGACAAGGTCAAGGTAATCACCGGCAAGGACAAGGGCAAGTCCGGTGTCGTGCTGCGCGCACTCCCCAAGGAGGATAAGGTCGTGGTCGAGGGTATCGCCATCGTGAAGCGTCACGTGAAGGGTCGTCAGGGACAGGTCGGACACATCGCCGAGCGCCCGCGCCCGATCCACGTCTCGAATGTCGCGCTCGTCACTTCGGGCAAGAAGCTCAAGTCTGCGCTCGACGCATAATATTTCTCCTATGTCTCTCACCAAAGAACGCCAGCAGACCGCCTACGCCGCACTCAAGAAGGAGTTCGGCTACACGAGCGTGATGCAGGGCCCGCGCATAGAGAAAGTGATTGTCTCGACCGGAGTAGGGAAGAAGCGCGAGAAGAATCAGCTCGCCTTGATCCAGGATCGCCTCGCCAAGATTACGGGCCAGAAGGCCGCGCCGCGCGCGGCGAAAATTTCTATCGCCTCCTTCAAGGTGCGCGAGGGCGACACGGTCGGGCTCCAGACCACGCTTCGCGGCGCGCGGATGTACGACTTCCTCGATAAGCTGATTCACATCGCGCTCCCGCGCACGCGCGACTTCCGCGGTCTGCCGCCCACGGCGATTGACGATATGGGCAACTGCACCATCGGCATCCGCGAGCACACCATCTTCCCCGAGACCTCGGACGAGGACTTGAAGGACGTATTCGGTCTCGCGATTACGATTGTTACCTCTGCCAAGTCGAAGGCCGAGGCTGAGGCCTTCCTCCGTCACGTCGGGATGCCGTTCGTTGACGCAAGCGTAAAACGCTGATATTCTGGAGTGACGCTCTTCGGAGCTTTTTATTTATGGCCAAAAAGTCCCAGCTTGCGCGCCTCGTTAAGAAGCAGCGCCTCGTCACCAAGTACGCCGCCAAGCGTGCCGAGTTGAAGGCTGCCGGTGACGCCGCTGGGCTCCAGAAGCTCCCTCGCAATTCCTCGCCCGTCCGCCTTAAGAATCGCTGCGCCGTGACCGGCCGCTCGCGCGGGTATATGCGCACCTTCGGTATCTCGCGCATCAAGTTCCGCGAGCTCGCACGCGAGGGTAAGATCCCGGGCGTTAAGAAAGCATCATGGTAACTGACCGCGTCGGCGATTTTATTACCCGCCTCCAGAATGCCGCGATGGCAGGGAAGGCGAGCGTCGTCGTGCCGCATTCGGCACACTTGATCGCGATCGCGAAGAAGCTTAAGGAGCTCGGCTTCGTTGCCGAGGTCGAGACCAAGGAGCACGAGGGAAGTGCGAAGAAAGACTTGGTCGTTACGCTCGCCTTCGAGGGTGGCGTCGCGAAGCTCCGCGGCGTGAAGCGTATCTCTAAGCCGGGCCGCCGCCTCTACTCTTCCAGCGCCGAGGCGCACACGGTCAAGGGCGGCACGGGCGCACGCATCCTCTCCTCGCCCTCCGGGATTATCACGGACCGCGAGGCGCGTAAGGGGAACCTGGGCGGCGAGAATCTCTTCGAGATTTGGTAATTATTTTCGACCTATGAGCCGCCTTGCTAAGAAACCCATCCCTGTAGGAAAGACCACCGTCTCGATGGCCGGTACCACGCTGTCGGTGGCGGGTGCGAAGGGCACCCTCACCAAGACGGTTCACGGGGCAGTCGAGATTGCGGTCACGCCCGAAGGCGTCACGATTGTTCCGCGCGACAACTCGCGTCTCGCCAAGGCGCTCTCGGGCACCTTCGCCTCGCACGTGAAGAATATGGTCGCGGGTGTCGAGACGCCCTACGTCAAGAAGCTGATTCTCGACGGCGTCGGCTACCGTATGGAGGTCAAGGGTAAGGACGTCGTCCTCACCGTCGGCTTCTCGCATACGGTGCCGCTCGCAATCCCCGAGGACGTCTCTGCGAAGGTCGAGAAGAATGTGCTCACCCTCGAGAGCATCAATAAGGAGTCGCTCGGCCAGTTCGCCGCGAATATCCGCCGTGTGAAGCCGCCGGAGCCCTATCTGGGGAAGGGGATTCACTACGAGGGCGAGGTGATCCGCCGTAAGCAGGGCAAGAAGGCCGTCTAAATTCTATGAACAAGAAACCCACCAACAAGCACGAGCTCCGCGCACGCCGCCACCTCCGCATCCGCGCGGTGATTACGGGTACCGCGACGCGTCCGCGTCTCGCGGTCTACCGCAGCAACCGCTTCGTCTCGGCGCAGCTGATTGATGACGCGGCGGGCAAGACGGTCGCCGCCGCACACGGTCGCGAGTTTAAGGGCTCGCAGGGCTCTCAGGCGACTGCGGTCGGTGCCGCTATCGCCAAGAAGGCGACGGCCGCCGGTATCACGACGGCCGTCTTCGATCGCGGCGGCTATCGCTACGGCGGCCAGGTCAAGGCGCTCGCAGACGCGGCACGCGCGGGTGGACTCACTTTTTAGTATTCTATGACGACAATGGAACCAAAGGTTGAACAGGAAGTAGTGGCGGCGGCACCGGCGGTGAATCTTGGTGCGGCACCGGCGCCGCGTGCAGAGCGCGGTGGTCGCGGCGCGCTCCGGGGTCGCGCGCCGCGTGGCGGCGGCCGAGCACGCCCGCCGCGCGAGCGCGGCGAGTTCGAGCAGGTCACGATCGACGTGCGCCGCGTGGCGCGCGTGATGGCCGGCGGCCGCCGCTTCAACTTCTCGCTCGTGATTGTTATCGGCGACAAGAAGGGTCGCGTCGGCGTCGGGCTCGGTAAGGCCGCTGACACCGCGCTCGCAATCGACAAGGCGACGCGCGATGCCAAGAAGCACCTCTTCACCGTCCCGCGCACATCGACCGGCTCTATCCCGCACCAGGTGTCTGCTAAGTATGCCGCCTCGACCATCGAGATTATCCCCTCCAAGGGCCGCGGTCTCGTCGCTGGCTCGGCGATGCGCACAGTGCTCGACCTCGCGGGTGTTACCGATGTGGTCACCAAGATTCACAGCCGCTCCAAGAATAAGCTCACGATTGCGCGCGCGACGATCGCGGCACTCAAAAAGCTCCGCGCTAAGTAATTTTTTATGCAACTCAACTCCCTCTCTTCTCGCACCCCGCACAAGAAGCGTCCGCATGTCGGTCGTGGCGGTAAGCGCGGTAAGACGAGCGGTCGCGGCGGCAAGGGCCAGACTGCACGCGCGGGGCACCATATCCGCCCGGAGGTCCGCGATTTGATCAAGAAGCTCCCGAAGCGCCGCGGCCACGGCAAGAACCGCGCACGCACGGTCAAGACGAACCGTATCCCGGTCAGCGCGGTGAATCTCGCCGCACTCGAGGCGGCCTTCAACGCCGGCGAGACGGTCTCGCCGGCGACGCTTCTCGCCAAGGGGCTCGTGCGCCGCGCCAAGGGTCGCGCGCCGATGGTGAAGATTCTCGGCATGGGCTCGCTCACCAAGGCGCTCACGATACAGAAGTGTGAGGTCTCTGCGTCGGCGCTCGCCGCAATCACCAAGGCAGGCGGCACCAGCGGCCATGCTTAATTCCTTCCTCCGTAAGATTAAGCTCGCCTTCGGCGATACCGAGATTCGTTCCCGCATCCTCTTCCTCGCGGGCGCGCTCGCACTCTTCCGTCTCCTCGCGTCGGTACCGATCCCGGGCGTGGACCGCAACGCGCTCGCGGCCTTCTTTTCGAACAACCAGTTTTTCGGTCTTTTGAATATCTTCTCGGGCGGCGGGCTCTCGAATCTCTCGCTCGCGATGCTCGGTGTGGGCCCCTACATCACCGCCTCCATCATCATGCAGCTCGGGACGATTATCTTCCCGCAGGTGAAGCAGGCTTACTTCGAAGAAGGGGAGGCCGGTCGCGCCAAGTTTATCGGCTGGAGCCGCCTCTTCACTATCCCGATTGCCGTCCTGCAGGGTATCGGCTTCCTCTTCCTGCTCCAGAGCCAGGGTGTCATCGCGCCACTCTCCACCGTCGCGCTCGTCGCGAACATCGCGCTCGTGACCGCCGGCTCGATGCTCCTCATGTGGCTCGGCGAGCTCGTGACGGAGTTCGGCATCGGCAACGGCGTCTCGCTCATCATCTTGGCGGGTATTGTCGCGAGTGTCCCGGCGAGCATCTCACAGACCATTTTCGCTTCGACCGCAGCGAACATTCCGGCCTATATCGCCTTCCTCGCGCTCGCACTCGCGATGGTCTATGCGGTGGTGGTCGTCTCTGACGCCGAGCGCTCGATCCCCATCGCCTATGCGCGCGCGGTGCGTGGCGCCGCGCTCTCGCAGGGGGCCGCGACCTACCTCCCGATCCGCCTCCTCCAGGCGGGTGTGATTCCTATTATCTTCGCGCTCTCGCTCCTCCTCTTGCCCCAGATGGCGCTCTCGATGCTCACGGCAGTCCACGTCTCCTTCGCCGCCGGTGCGTCGCTCTGGTATGGCGCCTTCCTCGCTAATCCGTGGCAGTACGGCGCGGTCTACTTCGCGCTCGTGGTGCTCTTTACCTACTTCTACACGGCGGTCACCTTCGAGCCGCATCGCGTCGCTGAGAATCTGCAGAAGACCGGTGCCTTCGTGCCTGGGGTCCGCCCCGGCCGCGAGACAGAGGAATATATCGGTAATGTCGTGACGCGCGTCACGCTCCCGGGCGCCTGCTTCCTCGGCCTCCTCGCCGTCGCTCCCTCGATTATCCAAGGCCTCACCGGCGTCACGACACTCGTCCTCGGCGGCACCGCGCTCCTCATCGTCGTCCAGGTCGCGCTTGACCTCGCACAGAAGATTGAGGCACAGGTCTCCCTCCGTGAATACTAGAAAAGTGGTAGAGTGAGCCGATGGAGAAACCCATCATCTTTTTTATTGGGAAGCCCGGAAGCGGGAAGGGGACGCAGGCCGAGATGCTCGCGAAGAGCACCGGCTGGCCGGTCTTCGGCACCTCGGGCGGACTCCGCGAGCTCGTCGCAGCTGGCACCTCTGCCGGGCACAAGATTAAGCAAGAGATGGACAGCGGCGGCCTCACACCCTATTGGATCGCCTCGTACGTCTACCTCAAGACGCTTTTCAGTCTCGCCGACGACAGCAATATTATCTTCGACGGCACGAGTCGCACCTTGGCCGAGACCAAGATTGTCGCCGATTCGCTCAAGTGGCTTGGGCGCCCTTTCCGCATCTTCTATCTCACGGTGCCGGACGACGAGGTGCACACACGCATCGCGCTGCGTAAGGAGAAGGGCGGTCGCACCGACGACCACCCTGAGGCGGTCACGCGCCGGCTCGAGGCCTACTATGCCGACACGGACAGCTCAATCGACTACCTGCGCGCCGAGGGATTGGTGACCGAGATTGACGGTCACCGTCCGCCAGAGGTCATCGCCGAGGAGGTTCGCAGCATTCTCAAAGTCTAATGGTTATCTCTACGGCAGTTGAGCGGGAAAATTTGATTGAGGGCGGGAAGCGCCTCGCGGCGGTACTTGCTGCGCTTAGAGCGCGCGTGGCGCCTGGCGTGACCGCGGAGGAGCTCGACGCGCTCGCCGAGCAGATGATTCGCGACGGAGGCGACGAGCCGTGCTTCCTTGGCTACACGCCCGAGGGCGCACGTCGCCCCTACCCGGCGACACTCTGCGTCTCGATTAACGACGAAGTGGTGCACGGTATCCCGAACGAGAGCACCAAGACCTTGAAGGAGGGCGATATCGTCGGGCTCGACCTCGGGCTCCGACACGGCGGCATCGTCGTCGACGCCGCCATTACCGTGCCGGTAGGGAAGGTGAGTGAGGAGTCGACGAAGCTTATCCGCGCAACTGAATCAGCGCTCGCGGCGGGCATTGCCGCGGCGAAGATTGGTGGACGCGTGGGTGACATCTCGCATGCGATTCAAGAAGAGATTGAGCGCGCGGGCTTCACCGTTATCAAAGAGCTCGGCGGTCACGGCGTGGGCGACCACGTGCACGAAAAGCCCTTCATCGCCAACTATGGCCGCGCGGGGATGGGTGAGGAACTCGTCGAGGGGATGGTGCTCGCCTTGGAGCCCATCTCGACTGCAGGCAAGGCGGCCGTGCTCCTCGCCCCCGACGGCTACACCTTCCGCACCAAGGACGGCGCGCGCTCCGCACACGTCGAGCACACGATATTGCTCGAAGCGGCCGGAGCGCGTATCATAACCGCATAGCCACGTCGGCATTTTATTTTTATCTATGGCACATCCTAAAGAAGAGAGAACGCTGATTATCCTCAAGCCCGACGCGGTCCATCGCGGACTCGTGGGCGAGGTCATCAGCCGCTTCGAGCGCAAGGGGCTCAAGATTGTCGGTATGAAGATGGTCCAGCTCGAGGATGCGCTTATCGACGCGCACTACGCGCATATCATGGACAGGCCCTTCTTCGGCGGCATCAAGAGCTTTATGAAGAAGTCGCCGGTGATCGTGATGGTGCTCTCGGGCATCGGTGCTATCGCCGCGACGCGGATTATCGTCGGCCCCACCAAGGGCTACGAGGCCGCCGCTGGTACCATCCGTGGCGATCTCTCGCTCTCGAACCAATCGAATATCGTCCACGCCTCGGACAGCCCCGAGACGGCGAAGCTCGAGGTCAGCCGTTTCTTCAGCGACAAGGAGTTGCTCGAATACGAACGCAACGACTTCAATTTCATCAACGCCGAAGAGGTTGCATAAGAAAAAGCCCTGTGTATACGCGGAGCTTTTTCATTTGTCCACAGTCGCGATTGACACGGGGAGTATACTTATAGATGGAGCTGTTCTAAAAAACGCAACTTGCCTATCCTTCGGGCTATCTGATATTACGGCGAGCTTGGTGAACTCCGCGAGGAGATCCGATAGCCGCCCGTTCGGTGCCCACCTGGCAAGAACTAAGTTGCTTTAGAGGACAGTTCCGCAAAAATCCCGTCATAGTGACGGGATTTTTGCGTGTAGAATAGGGAGACATGCGACTCACCTTTATCGGCGGCGCGGGGAAGGTCACGGGTTCTAATTTTTTGATTGAAGGCGCGAAGGGGAGAGTGCTCGTCGACTGCGGTATCGAACAGGGCGCCGACCTCGCGGTCGAGGAGGTCTACGGGCCATTCCCGTATGACCCAAAGACGATTGACGCGCTCGTGGTGACCCACGCACATCTCGACCATGTGGGCCGCATCCCGAAGCTGGTGCGGGATGGCTTCGCCGGCAAAATTTATATGACCCCGCCCACGCGCGACCTCGCGGCGCTTATTCTCCTCGACTCGGAGAAGATTCTCGCCGACGAGGCGCTGCGGCTCTCGCGCGAGCCGCTCTACACCGCCGCCGATGTCGAACAGACCTTCAATCAGGTCGAGACGCTCGACTACCACGTCGAACACGAGGTCGCGCCCGGTCTCTCCTGTTATCTGCGTAACACGGGCCATATCCTCGGCGCGGCGAGTGTGCGGCTCACTGACACGGACGGCACCACGCTCGTGCTCACGGGCGACATCGGCAACTCGCCCTCGCCGCTCTTACCCGACTGGGAACCGGTCGCGGGCGCGGACGCTCTGGTGATGGAGAGCGTCTATGGCGACCGGCTCCACCCCGAGCGCGCGCACCGCGTCGAGCGGATGCGCGACCTGCTAAAAGCGGCCATCGCGCGAGGCGGCGCTATCCTTATCCCCGCCTTCTCGCTCGAGCGCACCCAGCTGATGCTCTACGAGCTCTCGAACTTCTTCTCGGCCAAAGAGTTGCCGCAGATACCGGTCTATCTCGACTCACCGCTCGCGATTAAGGTGACCGACGTCTACGAGAAGTGGGGGATGCAATATTTCAAACCCGAAGCCGAAGACGAGATGAAGCGCGAGGGAAGTTTGTTCGAATTCCCGTTCCTCACGAAGACGCTCGCGCGCGAAGACTCGATGCTGATCGCGCGCACACCAGAACCCAAGATTATCATCGCCGGCGCGGGGATGAGCCATGGCGGGCGCATCGGCCGCTGGGAGGCGCAGTATCTCCCCGACCCGAAGACGACGCTCCTCTTGGCCGGCTACCAGGCGCCCGGGACGCCTGGGCGGCTCCTGCGGGAGGGAACGAAGCGTATCCGCATCGCGGGCACCGAGGTTACCATCCGCGCGACCGTAGAGAAGATTGATGGTTGGTCGGCACACGCCGACCGCGACGAGCTCGTGAAATTTGCCGAAGCGGCGCTCGAAGGGAAGCGGACGAAGGTCATCTTCACCGCGCTTGGCGAGCCCGCCACCGAGCGCTTCCTCGCCCAGCGCATCCACGATTACCTCGGCGCCCGCGCCGTCGTCCCCGACCCTGGGCAGGTTTGGGAAATTACGAAAGACTCTGTTCGACAGATATCCTAAAATCAATATGCACTAATTACATATTACTTGGCTTGCGACGAACTGTTACGAAACTACAAAAATCAGGACTTACTGTTGGACAGAGCCAAAGGCATTGAGTTCAAGATTCTCGATGCGTGCGACAACTTTTCGGTAGTCGTACTGTAATCCAAGCACGTTCGTGTTGACGGTGCTTATTTTTTGATCAAGAATCTTTATCTGTCCCGAAAGCCGTTCGTCGAGATCGTCGATACGGTCGTACACCTTTCTAAACTCTCCTCCTACTTCTGTAAATCCATTCGCCATCATGCCCGCGAGCTCGTCAAGTGTCACATTCTTTGGCGCTTTCTTATTCTTTGCCTTTGATGAGCGCTTTTTCATTTGGGAAGTATATCATACGAGTCAAGCGTCATACGTCCGACGAAAACCGCCCGTGAGGGCGGTTTTTTGAGGAGGGGAGAGGCGTTAGCCGACTTTGGCGAGGATACGAGCGAAGATGGCCGGGTGTTCGGCGGCGAACTCGGCGAGGACCTTGCGGTCAAGCGCGACGCCCTGCTTCTTCAATTTCGCGATGAAGGTCGAGTAGGACTTCTGTCCACTCTCGCGAACGGCGGCGTTCAAGCGGACGATCCACAACTGACGGAAGACAGTCTTCTTGTCGCGGCGATGAGCGAAGGCGTAGCGGCCCGCGCGCATAAGCGCCTCGTGTGCGAAGTTCTTCTTCTTGGAACGCAGACCGCGATAGCCCTTGGCGCGCGCGAGCACATTCTTACGCTTCTTGTTGGCGAGGATACCCCCTTTGATTCGAGTCATAAATGTAAAAGTTAGGCGCCGGTGGCGGGGAGGAAGCGGCGGCGGACCTTCGCGGTGAGCGTGAGCGAGATCGCGCGGCGCTTACCCGAGCGCTTCGAGCCGCTCTGCTTGGCGTTGAAATGGTTCTGACCCTTGGCGCGCGCGACGAGCTTCCCGTTCTTGGTGACACGGATGCGCTTCAGGTATGATTTATTTGATTTCATGTTGTTTTGATTCTTTCTCGCGTTTTGCCTGCACTACCTGGTCACGTTCGATAACACCCGCGAACCCCTTGGGGCTTTTGGTAATCGGCTCGGCGACCTTGTGGGCGTAGGGGATGCGGAGAAGAAATTTCTCAAGGCGATCCTTCAGGAATTTCTCCTCCATACCCTTGTAGCGACCCTTGAGGAAGAGTTCGGCGCGCACCCGGTGCCCTTCGGCGAGCCATTCGGCCGCCTTCTTGGCTTTCAGTGCCATGTCGTTGTCGCCGGTGCCGACCTTGACCTGAATCTCCTTCGTTTCAGAGATTTTGACCTTGGCCTTGGCTACCTTCTCCTTCTTGGAGCGCTCGTACTCAAATTTACCATAATCCATGATCTTCGCAACCGGCGGGACGGCCGAGGGCGAGATTTCTATCAGGTCGAGATTGGCCTGTTTCGCGGCCGCGAGCGCCGCCTCAAGCGAGAGGAGGCCGAGATTCTCGCCCTGTGCGCCGACGACGCGCAGCTCTGCTGCGCGTATTTCATTATTGATGCGGAGTCGGTCAGTAGCCACTGGAAGTAGGATTATACTAGCACAAAACGGCAGGAGAATCCAGCTCGCTAAAGGGCGAGCGCGGGTGTAGAGTATCAGAAGCTTCACATTCAAACGCTCTTTCGAACAATACAACCCGTCTACCAAAAGGAGGTGACAAATGAAGTACATCAGAATGTTGCCTCTTCTGGCAACTGCAGTACTCGTTTCGGCCTGTGCCACCGTACATGTCAACGGGAACAGCGTTCACCAATGCACCGACTCACCAAAGAGCACTGTCGCCGCTTTTGTGCAGGGAATCGCGGACTTCCATCTCCGCCTGATTGAATCGATGACGGAGGGAGGCTCGGTGTTAGAGGCTTTCGGCAACGGCGATAAGCGTCGAGGCAAAAAGGTAATCGATGAGCTTCTCGCGCATCCAGAGTTACTCGACGGCAAGAAGGGTTGCGCATGCAAAGAGCTCCGCACACAGGACACCGCAGATCCGAAGGAGAAAATCGTTGTGATGAAACGGACAGTGCTTGTCGACAATGATGACGACGAGATGCGGGATTACCAACGCGCATTCCTCGTCCGCTTCGGCTCAGGTAATTGTGTGCTTTGGATAACACCAATTGATCCACATTGGGTGCGCCTGCACCCCTAGAAATCCGCCCCGCTTTCTTAAGCGGGGCGCCTTTTTTATTTCTGGTACGCGTCGAGGAGCCGCGTGAGGAGGGCGTCGTAGGTCTGTCGAAGGGCAGGGTCGGTACCAATCTCGAGAATCTCGTCGTTCACCGTCGTGGCCGACTTAGTCCAGTTATAGCTGCCGACAGCGTACGCGCTCTCGGTGACGAGCGCTTTGATATGCATAATGCCCTTACCGCCCGCATGCTTCTCGAAAACGATAGGAATTCCCGCATCGGAGAGCTTCTTGAGGATCGGAGCGCCATAACTGCTCTCTGCTTGGCTCGAATCCATCACACCGCGCACGTCGACGCCGCGCGCCTTCGCGTGCACGAGTGCGTCGGCGATAGAGGGGAGCGTGAAGGTGTAGATGGCGAAAAGGATTTTCGTCTGTGCGGCGTCGATAAGCGCGATGAGCTCCTTGTCGTTCTGTTTCTTGTCGAGCGAATAGACGATGCGGATAGCGCCCGCGGGCGGCGCCGTGACGGTCTCGGCGGGGATGGCGACCGCGGCGGGCGCGTCTGCCGCGACGCCCGTGTCGCCGCGGATCGAATAGCCGGCGCCGCCCGCGGCGAACGCGAGGAAGAGCGCGGCGAGACTGCGCACGAGCTTCTGCTGCATACGGCCAGTATATCGGTATCCACAGTCGCGCTCGTTTTGGCGACGTGTATAGTCAGGAGGCACTTATTCAAACATTCAACCAGTATGAACATCATCGCTTTTTCGGGCAGTGTGCGGAAGGATTCGTTTAACACCGTGCTTCTCAAGGCGCTCCAGGGGCTCGCACCCGCAGGGATGCAGATTGCGCTCGTCGACTATCACGATGTGCCGCTCTACAGCCAAGATGCCGAGGCCGCCTTTCCGGCTTCTGTAACGGTGCTCAAGGAGACGATTGAAGCGGCCGACGGCGTCATCTTCGCCACGCCCGAGTACAACCGCTCGATTCCGGGAGTGCTCAAGAACGTTATCGACTGGGCGAGCCGTCCCTACGGTAAGAACTCGTTCGCGGGTAAAGCAGCGCTCGTGATGGGTGTCTCGGTCGGGAAGCTCGGCACTGCCATCGCCCAGAGTCACCTTCGCCAGATTCTCGCGTACCTCGATATGCGGATTGTCGGCCAGCCCGAGGTCTACTTGGGGCCCGCACACGAGCTCTTCGACGCCTCCGGCGCGCTCGCCGACGAGGGCACCAAGGACCTCCTCGCCAAGGCGCTCGCCGCGCTCGCGGCGCGTTAGGGGGAGTGCTACGCTAGGGGAGTGGACACACTCCCGACAACACCCGAGCAGGAGCGCGAGCTCCTCTGGCTCTTCGACACGGCGCTCATTATCAAGGCGGTCAATGGTGCACTCGAGATTATCAGCGCGGTGCTCATACTCCTCGTACCGCCCTCGCTCGTGCTCAAGATTGCTGCTTTCGCCACCTCGGGCGAAGTGGCCCAGGACCCGGGCGACGTCGTCGCGGCGTGGCTCGGCAGCGTAGCGCAGTCGTTTGCAGTGCACACGCACTACTTCCTCGCGCTCTACCTCGCGCTCCACGGTGCGGTTAAGGTGCTGCTCGTCGTCGGCATCCTCTCGGGTAAGCGGCTTGCGTACCCGCTCTTTATGTTTTCGCTCGCCGTCTTCGGCGGTTACGAGGCGTACCGCGGCATCTTCCGCGGTGAGCTCCTGCTCGAAGCGCTCGCGGTCTTCGACTTCGCGGTGCTTATTCTGACGTCGTACGAGTATCGTCGGCGGTACTCGCGTTCTGCTGGGCGGCCTTAAAGGAGGCGAGATTGTGCCGCGCGATGAGGAAGAGCGCGACGACCGCGAGGAGCGCGATACCCCAGCGCGCGGGGCCAGCCCAGGTGCTGGTCAGACTCCCGAACCAGTACGAGGCCGAGAAAAGAACGGTCGTCCAGATTGAGGTCGCGAGGATAGCGGTCGCGATAAAGGTCGAGAGCGGAGAACGGAAGAAGCCGCTCGCGGTGTAGGTCGGCATCCGCGAACCAGGGATGAAGCGGGCAGAGAAGACGGTGAGCACGAAGCGCGTCTCGAGCCAGGCGCGGAAGGGGGCGACGAAGTCGTGGTCGACGTAGCGCGCGAGGCGCGCGTTGGTGCTCGCGAGATAGCCGAGGCAGTAGAGCGCGAGGTCGCCCACGACAATCCCGGCGTAGAGTGAGAAGAGGGCGAAGGGGATGCTCACGAAGCCGTCGGCCGCGAGCACGCCGACGATAATCGTCGTCGTATCCTCGAGGATAAAAGTCCCGAGCATAATCGCGAGCACGAGCGCGGTGGTACCGACCGCGCCGCCTATCAGGTGGGAGATAAAGAGAGCAGGGGACATGCTGATGGGGCTAGTGTAACAGATTCGGGAGGCCGGACTGGAGATTTTTCGCTCGTTGCATAGAGCATCCAGGGAGCGTATTCTAGAAGAATGAAGAAACGCCTAGGAGTGGCCGCCATCCTCCTCCTCGCTTTCTGCGGTCTCGCGGACTCGCTCTACCTCACACAGCACGCCGAGAGCGGCACACCGCTTCTCTGCAACGTGCAGAACCTCTCCGAGTGTAACGTGGTAGCGGCGAGCCAATATTCGAGCGTCTTCGGTATCCCGCTCGCTGAGTTTGGTGTCGCGTTTTATGTGGTGCTGTTTATCCTTGCGGCGCTCGAGCTCGTCCTCTTCGACCAGCTCCTGCGACGCCTGCTCCAGGGGATGGCGATTGTCGGCGTCGTCTTCTCGCTCTATTTCACCTACCTACAGAAATTCATTATCAATGCTTTTTGTATTTACTGCTTCGCCTCGGCGCTTATCACCCTCCTTGTGCTTATCGTGGCGAGCATGATTGAGCCCTTGCCGCGCCGCGCGGCGCAAGTGAACGCATCGGCGCTGAAGGGCGATCTGCCGATGCCGCCTCTGTCGTAGTATGCGCCCCGCTCTCCTCACCCTCCTCGTCCTCCTCGCGCCGACGAGTGCACTCGCCGCCCGCGGCCCGGCGGTCTTCGACGCGGGCCGCACACTCGTGGTCGCGAGCTCTTCGCCGGGTAACGCGTACTTCGCCGGTGCCTCGGTGGTCGAGACCGCCTCGGTCGCGGGCGACCTCTCGGCGCTCGGTGGCTCGGTTATCGCCGCAGGGCCGGTAGCAGGTGACGTGCTTCTCCTCGCCGGCTCGGCGAGCGCGCGCGGTACGGTCGCAGGCGACCTGCGCGCGCTTGGTGGCACCATCTCTGCCGAGTCACGCGTCACGGGCGACGCCGTGCTCTTGGGCTACTCCGTGCGCGCTACCGAACATATCGGCGGGAGCGCCCTCATCGCTGCTGTTGACGCGACGCTCGTCGATGGGGCAGGGGGGCCAGTGACCGTCTACGGTAACGAGGTCGAGCTCGGAGGCACCTTCGGCGGCAATGTGCGTGTGGTCGCGACCGGCCACGTGACGCTCGACCCGGGGACCGCAATCGCGGGTAAGCTTATCTACGAGTCGCCTGAGCCGGCAGCTATTCCCGCGTCTGCGTCTATCGCTGGCGGCGTCGAGTACACGAACGCCTCGTACCTTCCTGACGCCGGCACCTCGCGCACGCTCGCGCTCGTAAGCGTCGGCTTCTTCCTTTTCGTACGTATCTTGGGTGCGCTTATCCTCGCTGGCCTCTTGGCCGGGCTCTTCCCGCGCTTTGCTGAGCTCGTGGTCGAGCGTGCCTATGCTGGTCGTGCGAGAAGCGTTCTGCTCACCACCTTGCTTGGCTTCGGCATTCTCGTTGCGACGCCCGTCCTGATTATCCTCCTCGCGCTCACCTTCGTCGGGCTCGGGCTCGCGCTCCTCTTGGGTATTCTCTACGCGCTTCTCGTGCTCCTCGCGTTCCTCTACGCCGGTATCCTGCTCGGGAGCTCCTTCGCTCGCCGTGTCTCTGGCCGCACGATCGTGCTCTGGCGTGACGGCGTGCTCGGGATGCTCGCGCTCTCGCTTATCGCGCTCGTTCCCTTTATCGGCGTCGCGGTCGCGCTCATCCTCGCGATCTTTACCGCCGGCGCGCTCCTCCAACTCTTCTTCCGCTTCGCCTTCCCGCATGACGAGTAGCGAGCGACGGGCGCGGGCGCTCCGCATCATGCGCTACTTGAAGCATACATATCCAGAGCCGAAAAGCGAGCTCACACACCGCACACCCTTCCAATTCGTCGTCGCGGTGATTCTCTCGGCGCAGTGCACCGACAAGGCGGTGAATAAGCTCACCGCAGCGCTCTTTAAGAAATATAAATCCGCAAAAGATTTTGCGGGTGCGAATCCCGCGACGTTCACCAAAGAAATCTCTTCCATTCCCTTCTTCCGCAACAAAACGAAGTCTATTTTGGGCGCGGCACAAATAGTTGATGAAAAATATAAAGGGAAGGTGCCGCGGACTGAAAAAGAGCTTACGAATTTACCGGGTGTCGGCTACAAGACTGCACACGTCATATTAGGAGAACTTTTTGATATCTGGGAGGGCATCGCCACCGACACCCACGTGAAGCGCTTCGCGTATCGATTTGACCTCTCGGGTCACACCGACCTGACCAAAATTTCAAAAGATTTAGAGGCACTTATCCCGAAGAAAGACTGGAAGTATGTGAACAACGGTCTCGTCCTCTATGGCCGCTACGTCTGCCCGGCCCGCCCGCACGACTGTGCGGCACATCCACTCACCAAGCTCTGGCCCGAAGCGAATACGCGCTGGCCGAAGACGATTTATGTTCCGTAGAGTTGGTGGTGCGTGCCGATGGCACGGAGATAGTATGTATTTTTGTTGATGCGCTTGTACACGAGTCGGTAGTCACCAGTAATATTGATACTTCGGTATCCTTCAAACGGCGGACTGAGTTTGTGGTTGTTGAGAATCTGGTCAAACTCGTTTGTAATAAGCAGTGTCAGACGTTCGCCAAATTTTACTTGTGCGCTGACAGGAAGCTTGCGCCACTGTTTTTTGAAGATACGGTGGCGACCGATCTTCATAGGTTAGGAATTCAGGTCGGCTATAAGAGATTCCACGCTATCGAAGTAATCTATGTTTTTCTCTTCGGCCAGGTCTTTCTCACCTTGGATGAGGAGGCGCTTCAAATAAGGAGTCGGCTTGAGCGTCTTTTCTGAGAACGTGATTTGTTTTTTGTCAACAAAGTCGCGCATATATTCGTTCAAAATTGCCGAAAAGGGGATACCCATAGCCTTGGCGGTCTTTTGTGCCGCTTCCTTAAGCTTCTTGTCGGTCTTGAACATAATGGTTGTCTGCATATACTGAAATATATATCCCAGTATATTCTCTGTCAACGGTTCTCGGGGAGTATTGAGGATAGTGTTTATCGAAGACGAAGTAGGGTACCATACGCAGTATGGCTGCAACCGTCACACTCAAAGTCAATACACCATCGCATCTGGTGAAGCGCTTCCGCGCGCTCGTATGGGCGCATTATAAGAAAGAGGGAAGACACACGCTCCCCTGGAGAAAAACACACGATGTCTACAAAGTCCTCGTCTCCGAGGTGATGCTCCAGCAGACACAAGTTGACCGCGTCATTCTGTTTTATACGAAGTTCGTGAAGAAGTACCCGACCGCGAAGAAGCTCGCGGCCTCATCGCTCGCCGAGGTGCTCACGAGCTGGCAGGGCTTGGGCTACAACCGCCGGGCTAAACAGCTAAAAGCTGCCGCCCAAGCGCTCGCGGAAAAGAAGGTACAAACGGTTGCCGAGCTCGAGGCGCTCCCGGGTGTCGGTCCCTATACTGCGCGTGCGGTCGCGGCCTTCGCGTTCAACGAGGATGTTGTCTTCGTCGAGACGAATATCCGCACCGCCGTCATTCATCACTTTTTCACATCGAACGACGAGAATGCATCGGTTCGGGTTACTGATCAGGAAATCGAAGAAGTGCTCGCGGCCGCGTTACCCAAAGGGAAGGCGTGCGAGTGGTATAGCGCGCTGATGGATTACGGCGCGTCACTGAAGCGTATCGGTGTCTCGCATAACACCAAGAGCGCGCACCACACGAAGCAGAAGTCCTTTACGGGGTCGCTCCGCGAGGCGCGCGGCGCGATACTGCGCCATCTCGCGCTCGGCGCCGCGCCCGCGACAGACCTCGTCGAGATCCTCGGCGCCGAACGCCGCGCGCAAGTGCGCGAGGCGCTGCGCGCCCTCTTCGCCGAGGGACTCATCAAACAGGAGGCCGGCGGCTACGCGCTCGCTGACTAACGTACGTCGCGAATAAAGAGGGTGGTAAATCGAAAACAAAAAGCCCCCGCCCAAACTTTCTTGCGAAAGAATGTTGGCGGGGGCTTTTCTAAAGGACAACGGTGTTATCCCGGTTTCGGCTTCAGGGCGTCCGAGCATGCTTTGGTTACCGCATCGACGCGTTTTTGAGGGTAGTAGTCGAGTATATCCGGGTCGCAGGCGTCGATCGGGCCGACGCCTGCGGCAAGTGCTCTCTCCCGAGATACAACGAGCCGGTGGAAGGTCTGCTGTAGGCGGGAGTTGCAGTCGAGTTTTTTGAGTTCCGCATTATGCCATGCGATGACTCGTTGGCGGCATTCCCCGTAATTGAGGATGTAGCTCAGGTCCCGCACCGCCTTGTTTTTCTCCGGCAAAAGGCCGAACAGGAATACCACGAATCTGGAAAAGAGCATGTCCTTCTCCTCTGGTTGTTGGGACAGATTCAGTATATACCAACGCGGCGCCCCTCGGGGCGCCGCGTTTTCTGCACACTATCTTTCCTATCTACATCCCAATCAGCACGGGAATCACCATCGGGGCCTTGTTGGTCCGCTGGAAGAGGAATCCGGCCATCGTGTCGGTGAGATTATTTTTCACATAGTCGAGGTCGATGGGGTTCATTCCGCGCGTCGAGTCCTCGATAGTCTTCTTAATCAGCACGCGACCTTCGTTGAGGAGCGACTGCGACTCGCGCAGGTAGACGAAGCCGCGGCTGATAATGTCTGGCGACTTGCGCAGCTTACCGGTCTTGAGGTTCACGCTCGCGATAATCACGAACATTCCGTCCTTGGCGAGCGACTGACGGTCGCGAATCACCACCTCCTGGATATCGCCAATCGAGAAGCCGTCGACCACCATCGGGGCCGAGGGGACCTTCTGCTTGTGGACCGTCATCTTCGAGCCGTCCTCGACATCAATCACGATACCGTTGTCGGGAATCACGATATTCTCGCGCGGAAAGCCGCTCTGCTCCACCGCCTTCGCGTGACAGGTGGTCATCGAGCGATAACCGTACGAGGGCATAAAGAAGTTCGGATGCACTTGCTGGTTAATCCAGACGAGCTCGCCGGTGTTGCCGTGGCCGGTCGAGTGCACATCCGAGGAGCGGTAGTGAATCAGGGTGACATTGTGGCGATAGAGATTGTCCTTCAGCTTCTGGACCGAGATTTCGTTGCCCGGAATGACGGAAGAGGAGAGCACAATCGTGTCGCGGTCGTTGAGGGTGATGTACTTGTGCTGGCGCGTCGCGATGCGCATCAGGGCGGCGAACTCCTCGCCCTGCGCGCCGGTCGAGAGCACCACAATCTTATCCGGCGGGTAGTTGCCGATATCCTGCGCGGGGATGAGTGTCTCCTTCTTAATCTGCAGGAGTCCCGTCTTCTCGGCGATCTCAAGATTGGTCTTAATCGAACGGCCCTCGGTGACCACCTTCTTACCGAGCTTCTCGGCGACCTCGATAATATGGACCATACGCTCGAACTGCGAGGCGAAGGTACCGATAATCAGACGACCCGAGACAGTCTTGATGATGTCTTCGAGCGTCTGAATCACGCGCTTCTCGGGAATCGAGAAGCCGTCCTTCTCGGCGTTGGTCGAGTCGGCGATGAAGAAGATGTTCTTGTCCTTGCCGATTGTGCCCCAGGTCTTCTGTTCCTTCTCCGAAGGGACGCCGTCGTCGTGATCGAGCTTCAAGTCGCCGGTAATCACGACATTGCCCTGCGGGGTCTCGACCGAGACGCCCATCGAGTCGGGAATCGAGTGGGTGACGGGGAAGAACTTCACCTTGGTCGAGCCAATCGTCATCGATTGACCGGCCTCGACGACAATCATTTCCGGCTTCGGTACATCCGGATACTCCTCTTGGCGCCGCGCAATCATAATGGAGGTGAGCTTCTGCGTGTAGATGGGCGGCGTGCCGAAGCGGGGTAGGGTGAAGGGAATACCGCCGATGTGGTCGAGGTGGCCGTGCGTGATAATCACGCCCTTCACGCGCTCTGCGTTCTTCTCGAGGTACTTGGTGTTGGGGAGGATATAGTCCACGCCCGGCTGCGCGTCCTCTGAGACGAACTGGAAGCCGGCGTCGAAGACGAGGATGTCGCCCGTGGCGCCCACTTCGACGGCAGTCATATTGCGGCCGACCTCTTCAGATCCGCCCAAGGGGACGATGCGGACGACGTTCGTCGCCGCTCGCTCGGGAAAGTAGTCGGCGCTGTGTTCTCTGCGCGGGCCGCCGACGCCGGGACGGCGGAGGATGCGCTGGATGCGCCTGGTGGCGCTCCCGGGACGTGCAGTGCGCGAGGTGCCACCGCGGCCGCTACGAGGGCCGCCGCGGCCGACGCCGCCGCGCGAACCACGCGAACGAGGGGGGCGACCTTCGCGCGGAGCGTGCTCGACGGGAACCGGAGCGCCCGAGGACGTGGGTCGGGGCGCAGGAGCCGGTGCTGGTGCTTGATTCATAGTTGAGTTAGTTAGATTCGGGCTTATAACGGGGTAATAAATAACTGTCAGAAACCCGTACGAAAATAGTTAGCGGCCCGAGGGGGCGAAGACTGGCCACACCGCGTCGGTGACCCGATACCAGGACGCGACCGAGGCGAAGCGGTCGGCAGGTGTCACGATCTGTGGGAGTAGGACACCGCGCATATCGCTTGGCACTGCGTAGGTGAAGTCCGGCGCGTAGATGAAGGCAGCAGGATAGTCGGCGGCGATAGTGTCTTCAATTTTTTGTAAGTCACTCGCACGCGCCACCGGATTACTCGAACTCCGCGCATCCTCCAAGAGCGCATCAATCGTCTTATTGGCGTAGAGCGCGATATTAAGCCCCGGGTCGTTACGCTCCTGCGAATCCCAGAAGGCGTAGAGGTCTTGGTCGCGACCGATCACCATCCCGTAGAGGAGCGCGCCGTACTTACGCGGGCGAATCACGTTCTGCGAGAGGTCGCCCGGCTCATAGAGCTCGATATCGACCGGGATACCGAGCTTCTCCCAATCGGCCTTGACCGCGGCCGCCACCCCCTTCAGCTCGGGGACGTTCGAGGTCTTAATCGTGATACGGTCGAGCGTCTGCTTCCCGCCAGAGGCGCCTTTGGCGGGAGCGAGAACCCACGTTCGCGCAGTGCCGTCGTATCTCCAGCCGGCGCTCTGCAGTACTGCGGCCGCTGCGGCGATGGTGTCGATCGCGTTCGGCACCGCGGCCTGCGAGACCGTGCCGCCCGGCGGCACGGGGCCCATAATCGCGGTCGCGTAGCCGCCCAAGACCGTGCGAATAATCGCATCGCGATTAAGTGCGAGCGCGAGCGCCTTACGCACCTCGGCGCGCGCATAAATCTGCTTGTCGCTCGGGTTAAAGAAGACGCCGAAGACGCGTGCATAGGGGGCCGTGAGCACATCGGCAGCAGGGACGTCGTAGGCGCTCTCGACCGCGCCGCTCGCGAGCGCAGCAGCGAGGTCCTCGGCGCGGGAGTAGAAGATGACATTGATACTATCGAGATATGGCCGACCGAGCGCGTAACGCGGATTCGCGACGAGTGCGACGTTCTTGATGAGCCCGGTAGCGTCACGCGAGACACTCGCGACCTTAAAGGGACCAGCGCCAATCGGGCTTGTCTCGAGCGAGGAGTAGGGGAACTCGCTTGTCGAGACGTTCTGCCACACGCGCGAGGGGAGGATGCCGAGCGTGGTCAGGGAGAGGAAGGGGGCGTAGGGCTTGGGGAGCGTGAAGCGCACGGTGCGTGGGTCGAGGATAGTGACCGCGACGCCCGCCCAGTCGGCATACTCGGGGCTCTTCAGCGCCGGGTCCTGTGCCTTTTGAATAGTGAAGGCGATATCGGTCGCAGTGACCGGCGAGCCGTCAGAGAAGACCGCTCCTTTGCGCAGGGTGAAGGTATAGGACTTGCCGTCTGGCGAGACCTCGTAGTTCTCGGCCAAGACCGGTACGAGCTCGCCCGAGCCCGAGAGGCCCATGAGGCCGCCGTAGGTGAGGGTCGTGAGGTCGCGGTCGGCATCGCTGATAGCCAAGAGCGGGTTGATAAACTGCGGGCTCCCGAGCTCACCCTCGGTGAGTGAGCCGCCGTGGGCCGGCACCTTGACGAGGAAGGAGCGTTCGAGCGCGTAGAGACTCGCGAGCGAGGCGAATGCGACCAAGAGCGCGAGAGCGACCGCGAGCACGCGGTCTCCGGCAGAGAGGGTCGCAAACCAGGCGTTCGCGCGGTCGAGTACGTGTACACGCCAGGAATGCTGCAGCTTCTCTTGCCAACGAGAAGGTTCAGGATCGTTCATTATCCAACAAGGAGGAAGTTCAGTATCGCAGCGAGAACGAGGAGTGTGCCGACGACAATCGTCGCGACAAACAGGAATTTCTCTCCGCCTCTGCGCTTGTAGAACGTTGACGCGAAATTATCGCCTCCGAAGGCTCCCCCCAAGGTCGCGCCGCGCTGCTGGAGCACGACACCGATGATGAGCAGGATGGAGAGGATTATTTCCGCGTACGGCAGTGCCGATACGAGTGCCTCCATTTGCAGGAAGTCTAGCACGCGCTTTGCTACAACGCAACTTGCTTGTGGACGGGGCTACGCCTATACTGCGCTTCGTTAGGGCAGACCTTCATTATTCATAAGGTATCGTAAACTATGGCAAAGAAATTGTCGTTTAAGCCCCTTGGCGACCGCGTGGTTGTGCGGCCCGCAGATTCGGGCGGCGAGAAGAAGCTCGCCTCGGGCATCATCATCCCCGAGACGGTTAATAAGGAGAAGCTCCTCACTGGCGAGGTAGTCGCCGTGGGCCCCGGCCGCCGCACCGACGAGGGCAAGCGCCTCCCGGTCGAGGTCGCAGTGGGCGCGACGGTCTTTTTCAAGAAGCCGTGGGACGAGCCGATTACGGTTGCGGGTGTGGAGTACTACGTGCTCGGTGGGTCAGAGATTATCCTCGTTGAAGATTAATTATGGCGAAACACATTCTTTTCTCTGAAGACGCGCGCAAGCAGATTGCGAAGGGTCTCGCACACGCGGCGCGCGCAGTGAAGGTCACCCTTGGCCCCAAGGGGCGCAATGTGGTTATCGAGCGCTCCTACGGCGGCCCGCGTATCACGAACGACGGCGTCTCGATCGCGAAAGAAATTTCCTTGAAGGATCGGTTCGAGAATATGGGCGCCGAGATTGTGAAGGAGGTCGCTGGGAAGACCAACGACAATGCGGGCGACGGTACCACGACCTCGGTCGTGCTCCTCGAGGCACTCGTCGAGGAGGGACTCCAGTATGTGATGAAGGGCGCGAACGCGATGGCGATTCGCTCGGGTATGGAGAAGGCGAGAGCAGCGGCGGTCGCGGAGCTTAAGAAGATGGCGAAGCCGGTTGCTGGCAAGGCGCAGGTGAAGCAGGTCGCCTCCGTCTCCGCAGAGTCCGAGATGCTGGGCGGTATCATCGCCGAGGCAGTTGAGAAGGTCGGCTCCTCGGGCGTGGTCACGGTCGAAGAGAGCCAGGGGATGGAGCTCTCCTACGACATCGTCGAAGGGCTCGAGCTCGACAAGGGCTATGCGTCCGCCTATATGGTGACGAATCCGGAGCGGATGGAGGCCGAGATGAAAGATGCGCTCATCCTCCTCACCGATAAGAAAATCAGCAATGTCCAGGAGATACTCCCGCTTCTCGAGAAGGTCGTGCAGTCGGGGAAGCGCGAGATGCTTATCATCGCGGACGACATCGAGGGCGATGCGCTCGCGACCTTCATTGTCAATAAATTGAAGGGCACCTTCAGCGTGCTCGCGGTCAAGGCGCCCGGCTACGGCGATCGTAAGAAGGAGCAGCTCGCCGACATCGCGACGGTGGTGGGCGGTCAGGTCATCACGAACGACGCCGGGATGACCTTCGAGAACGCGACCCTCTCGATGCTCGGCCGCGCCACGCGCGTGGTCGCGACCAAGGACGCGACCACGATTGTGGGCGGGAAGGGTAAGAAGGCCGACATCGCTGCGCGCGCCGCGCAGCTCGCGGCTCAGCTCGAACAGACTGACTCCAAGTTCGACAAGGAGAAGCTCGAAGAGCGCATCGCGAAGCTTTCGGGCGGCGTCGCGGTTATCTCGGTGGGTGCCGCGACCGAGACCGAGATGAAATATTTGAAAGATAAGATTGATGACGCAGTGAAGGCGACCAAGGCCTCGATCGAGGAGGGGATTGTCGCAGGCGGCGGCACCGCACTCGCCAAGGTGGCCAAGAAGCTCGCGGCGCATGACCCTAAGTCGAGCGCGGATGAGAAGATTGGCTACGACATCGTCACGCGCGCGCTCGAGGTCCCGCTCGCACAAATCGCCATCAATGCCGGCAAGGACGATGCGTCGGTGATTGTCTCGAAGGTCCAGAGCGGTAAGACGAATGCCGGCTACAATGCCGTCACCGACGAAATCGTCGAGGATATGATTGCCGCGGGCATCATCGACCCTGCCAAGATGCCGCGGATGGCGCTCGAGAATGCCGTCTCGGCCGCCTCGATGCTCCTCACGACCGAGGCCGCAATCGCCGAGATTCCGGAGCCGAAGAAAGAATCCGCTCCCGATATGGGAATGGGCTACTAATAGATAGTGCGCATGGGAATGTTAAACATTCCCAACACAAAAGCCCGGGTGACCGGGCTTTTGTCATGAATGTAGATGCTATTCAAAACAAACCATTCACACGGGGGTAGTAATGGTATAAGCTATGAATATGACCCGCATCATTAATTGGATATTTGGCAGAGAGGAGAAACGCTCTTCCGGTAATGAGCGCGCTATGAGCGACGTTATGCGCCGTGTGGACCAACAAATCGGCCGCGCGGTTGAGCGCCTGTCTGATCGTTAATGTACGAATACCTAGCGGACGAACATCTCGACGCTATCTTTGAATTCGTTGCGCGGCGATACGGTCGTCAAGAAGAAGTCCCGGTGTATCGGGAAAGTAGGGAAGGAATCGCCAAACTGCTTGGTGTGTTAGAACGTGCGCGCATGGATTATTATCGAGGGCTGCTCGACAAAGCGACACACTTGCTGCTCAGCGTGAATGAAGGGCATTTCTTCTCGAATGGCAATAAGCGCCTCGCACTTGTCGTCACGACGACGTTCTTGACTATGAACGGGAAGCATTTGAATAACAATTCAAAAGATGAGTATCAGGCGCTGTTACGGTCTCTTTTCCCAGAGCATACTGAATATATGGACTATCCTGAGTTCACACCCACGGACTTCGCAACATATAACCTCTCAATAATTATTGCTGATAGCGGTACGTATGGCATCGAATACAGTGTTTTGAAACAGCGAGTGCATACTTTTTTAACGAAATCCGTATCATAGGGAGTTTGAATGGACTATTAATCTCAAAAAGCAGGAATGCTGTCAGCGCCGCCCCCTCGGGCGGCGATGTGCATAACGGCCCCCCCCAAGGGACTTTCATCAGGGATATACTGACTATGATGGGTCACCGGTATCGGGTCTTTCTGTCTATCGCCCTCTTTTGTGGCGCGTTCTTTTCTTCGGTCCCCCTGGTCTCCGCCGTG